>Ga0272441_10002754_pt1 | contig 34980 bp, 30 predicted proteins | sample SSMProp6N_FD_193582 | JGI IMG/M metagenome (GOLD analysis project Ga0272441, IMG submission 193582) | Marine sediment archaeal communities from Little Sippewissett salt marsh, Falmouth, MA, United States - SSM-Prop-6N | ecosystem: Environmental > Aquatic > Marine > Wetlands > Sediment ... | reverse complement strand
AGTTCTTCGAACCCGACACAGCATGACGATACAAACTCCTTGTCGTACAGGTCCTCGGTGACGAGGACGTTCATCACCCCGTTCAGGAAGGCAATATCGGACCCCACCCTGATGGGGACATGGAGCGCAGCAAAATCGACCAGCGGCTGTCTCCTGGGATCGACCACGATCAGCTCGGCCCCTTTGCGGACGGCGTTCTTGAGAAAGGTCGCCGCGACGGGGTGCGCCTCGATCATATTGGTCCCGATGCAGAGAAACATCTTCGCCCTGCTGAACTCGTCAAAGGAGTTGGTCATGGCCCCGGAGCCGAAAGATGCCGCCAGACCGGCGACAGTGGGGGCGTGTCAGGTACGGGCACAGTGATCGATGTTGTTCGTTCCCAGCACCGATCGGAAGAGTTTCTGCATCTGGTAGGAATCCTCGTTGATGCTGCGGGCGCAGCTGACGCCGGCGATGGCGTCGGGGCCGTGCGTTTCGATGATCTCCTTGAACCTGGTGGCGACGAGGTCCAGCGCCTCGTCCCAGGAGGCCTTCCGGAAATCTCCTCCCTTCTTGATGAGGGGCGTGGTCAGCCGGTCCTCGGAGTAGATGAAGTCATAGGCGAACCGCCCCTTCACGCACAGGCGCCCCTTGTTCGGCGCGCCGTCCTCGACAGCGGTCACCTTGGCGATCTTCCCTCCCTTGTTGACATGGAGCCACAGCTGACAGCCGACGCCGCAGTACGGGCAGGTGGTGCGTACTTTCTTCATATCCCAGGGGCGTCCCATGTACCGCGATTTTTTCTCGATGAGGGCGCCGACGGGACAGACCTCGACGCACTGGCCGCAGAAGACACAGTCGCTCTCGAAATAGGGGACATCCATTCCCGCGACGATCTTCGAATCGACGCCCCGGTAGCCGTAGCTGATAGCCCGGTTGACCACGATCTCGTTGCAGGCCTGGACACAGCGGCCGCAGAGGATGCATCGGCTGAAATCGCGGATGATGAAGGGGTTGTCCTCTTCCTTCGGATGGGGCTGCGGGGTACTGACAAAGGGGACGTCGGTGACTTCGTAGCGATAGGCCAGGTCCTGCAGACGGCAGTCGCCGTTCGCCTCGCAGGCGATACAGTCGTGGGCGCCGCTCGCCAGGAGGAGTTCCACATTCAGTTTCCGGGCCCGGCGGACCCGGTCCGATTCGGTCCATACCTCCATCCCCTCGGCTGCCGGCGTGCTGCAGGCGGCGACAAGGGATCGCGCACCCGCCACCTCGACCAGGCACATGCGGCATGCTCCCGTCGGTGTGGCGCCTTTCAGATAACAGAGCGTCGGGATATCAATTTCGTTGTCCGTTGCGACATCGAGAATGGTCTGACCGGGCTCGAACTCAACATGTTTCCCGTCCAATTGTAGCGTTGCTGTGGCCATGGTTTCACCTCAAAATGTTAGTAAGCATATTATCCCTCAGACCTTTTACAAGGCATAAAGACAGTGATGATAATTCTGATGTATGATTGTGTTTACAAAAAGATGCGTTATTGCAGAATTTCAAACCGGCATGTGTCACGATCTTCAGCATTCCTTCCATAGGAGCACGATTCCGAGGTATTCGCATTGCATGACGAAGCGCCTACACGCTTATGTCAATATTGGCATATTGTCAAGTGAATTTTCCCCTTCCGAGTACAATAAGGAAGGCTACATCCAAAGGGGGGATGGGTGTTTGTGTCTCCGGAGCAAAAGGTTTCAGCCCAGGCGGGATGAACTCCTCAGAGAGCGGCGATGCGCAGGGCGGCCCGGATCCCGTCCGCGCCGCTCGATATGATCCCCCCGGCCCAGCCGCTCCCCTCCCCCACGACGGCGAGGTTCTCGAAACCGGCGCACCGGCCGTCCTCGTCCCGCACGACCTGGACCGGCGACGAGGTCTTGCTCTCCAGCCCCATGATCGTCCCGGTCTCGAAGCCCCTGATCTTCCGGGAGAAGTCCCTGAGCCCCGCGCGGAGGGCGTCGCTCACCCGCGGCGGGAGCAGCTCCCACAGGGGAGCTGACTTCACCCCCAGGGGATAGCTCGACGCGCGAACCGCCCCCGACTCCTTCCCCGCGATAAAATCCGCTATCGGGCAGGAGGGGGCCGCGAACCCCTCCGCGTACCGGAAGAACTTCTGCTCCAACTCTTCCAGCTGCTCAAGGGCCTCCAGGGCGCTCACCTCTCTGCCCCCAAGATCCTCAGGTTTCACCGCCGCCACGCAGGCGGCGTTGGCGAAGATCCCGTCGCGCCGGTAGCGGCTCATCCCGTTGACGATGTTGGTATCCGCATAGGCAGTAGCGGGGACCACCACACCGCCGGGGCACATGCAGAAGGTATAAACCGGGAAGATGTCGCCTCCCCGCGAGGTCAGGCGGTATTCGGCAGCCTTGATCCCCGGGAGCGCCTCCCGTCCCAACTGGGCGCGGTTGATCAGCTCCTGCGGATGCTCCACCCGTGATCCGAGGGCGAAGGGTTTGGTACGGAATCCAACCCCCCGTTTGATCAGCATCCGGTAGGTCTCATAGGCGGAATGCCCGGGGGCGATAATACAATAGTCGGCCTCGATCCCTCCGGCGGAGGTCACCGCCTCGACAACCCGCTCCCCCTCGACCCTGATATCCTCCAACAGTGTTTCGAAGAGGAAGCTTCCGCCCAGGTCCAGGAATTCCTTCCGCAGGTTCGCTACGATCGTCTTGAGATTGTCACTCCCCAGGTGTGGGTGTGCCAGGTACCGTATCTCTTCGGGGGCCCCCGCCCGGATATAGTTCTCTATGATGAAGCGCTTTTCTCTCGATATGTGTTTGGATCGCGACGTGAGTTTCCCGTCGGAGAAGGTCCCCGCTCCCCCCTCGCCAAAGGCATAGTTGCTCACCGGGTCGAAACAGCCGGTCTGCTCGAAGGACCTGACCCCTCTGGCCCGCTTTTGCACCTCCGTTCCCCGTTCGATCAGGGTCGTCCGGAACCCCGCCTTCCGGAGAACGAGGGCGGCGAAGAATCCCGCCGGGCCGCTCCCGACGACGACGGCCCGCTCATCCCTCACGCGCGACGGGATCGCCAGCCCCGAAGGAACAGAGGGCTCGCCCCCTGCGAGTTCATCCGACAGGACCGCGACCCGCACCTGCCAATGGATATCGCTTTTCTTCCGGGCATCGAGGCTCTTGTGCGCGACCTGCCAGGAGAACACGCCTATCCCCAGCTCCCGCGCGATCGCGTCCCGCAGGTCCCCCTCCTGATAGTCGGGGGGCAGATTGAATGACAGCTCCCGGTATCCCATACCCACGCACACTCCTTCTGGTAATGAGGGATAGATACCACAATCCCGTTCAAAATGCGCCGGGAAGATTGCCGGAGGTCAGCGGCCGGGGGTCCTCCACGTCTCCCTCAGCCGGTCCAGATTCTCGATCAGGAGCTTCATGTAGGTCTCTTCCAGGTCGATCATCTCTTCGTCCCTCCCGCGCAGCCACTCCGCCAGCCAGGCACAGCGCAGGGCAACGACGAATTCGGGGAACAGTTCCCAGCCTTCGGCGCTGATCACCGACGAACTCCGCATGGTTTCGATAAAGGAGAGGGCAAGGTTATCGGTCAGACCGGAGGGGTGCTCCATCCCGACGCAGCCGATCAGATTCGCGGCATCGTAGATATCGGGCTTCAAGCCGCAGAACTCCCAGTCGATCACCGCCGCGACGGCGTCCCCCCGCCAGATGACGTTCAGGGGGTGGTAGTCTCCGTGGCAGAAGACCGCCGGCAGGGTGTCGTGGGCATTCATAAAGGATCGACGCAGAAACGCGAAGACGGAGGCAAACCGCGGGGCCGCATCGGGGGCGTGCTGCCTGACATCTCTTTCAAGCTTGAGGATGTAGTCCTTCAGCGAAAAGAAGGGAATGGATCTGCCGGAGGGAAGGCGCCGCGCGTGACGGTACAGGCTGCAGAGGAAACGGGCCAATGCCTCCCCCTTTTCGGCATCGTGGAGATAACCGGGCCGGTCCAGGGGCGTCCCCTCGATAAAGGGAAAAACCTGCCACCAGGCCCCGTCACAGAAGACAAGAGATTGACCCGCCGGCGTCTTGGGACAGGGGACAACCTGGCGGAGGCCATCGGCGTGAAGATCGGCCAGAATCCGGCTGATGAACCGCCTTCGTTCCCCCCGGCTGAGGGCGACCTGCTCCACGACAAAGAGCCCGCCTGCCTCATCCTCGACAGCCGTGCGGAAGAGAGAGCGTTCCGGGCTCCCCTGAATAGCGAGATCGGTTCGAATGGTCTTCAAGGTAAGTCCCCATCGCGCAAGGATATCTCTGATCGTCTCGGGGGAGGTCATGTGGCAGGGTCTGCTCCTTCCACCCAATCCTACTTCAATTTATGAAATTTGAACAGGGAAATTGCCTCGGAAAATCAAGCATGACCAAAGGGGCAACCCTCCCCCGCTTGGCAGTTGCCAAAGAAAGCTCCCCTGTGTTAGGAAAGGTGCCAGGTGTGTGCAGATCTTTATATTTCATGGTGAGGAAAGGACTCTCTGATGTATCTTCCCATGCTGCAGAGTCTGTTCGGTTTTTTCGTCTTTATCCTTATCGCCTGGGCTCTGTCCGAGAATCGGCGGGGCGTCAGCCCGCGGCTGATCGTCACCGGGCTTGTCCTGCAGGTGCTTCTGGCCCTGATCTTCCTGAAGATACCGCTCTTCCGCGATCTCTTTCTCCTGCTGAACCGGGCCGCCGAGGCACTGGAGGAGGGGACCCGGGCCGGCACAACCTTTGTCTTCGGCTATCTCGGCGGCGGCCCCCTGCCCTTCAAGGAGCCATACCCCGGCGCGGCCTATATCTTCGCCTTCCGGGCCCTGCCGGTGATCATCGTCACCGGGGCCCTGACCACGCTCCTGTACTACTGGAAGATCATCCCCGTTTTGGTCAGGGCCTTCTCGGCGGTTCTGCAGCGCTCCATGGGGATCGGCGGGGCACTGGGGGTGGGATGCACGGCGAACATCTTCGCGGGGATGGTCGAATCGCCCCTCTTCATCCGCCCCTACCTTTCGTCCATGACCCGCAGCGAGCTCTTCACTCTGATGACCTGCGGGATGGCGACCATCGCCGGAACCGTGCTCGTCCTCTACGCCGGGATCATCGGACCCGTCGTCCCGAACGCCCTGGGACACATTATCTCCGCCTCTCTGATCAGCGCCCCCGCATCCATCCTGATCGCCGGGGTCATGATCCCGGAGACGAAAACGCCCACGCTCGGGACCATCGCCCCGCCCGTCGAGATACGCAGCTCCATGGGCGCCCTCGTCCAGGGAACGGCTTCGGGATTAAAAATATTTCTCAGCGTCGTGGCGCTGCTGATCGTCCTGGTGGCCCTGGTGAGCATGATCAACCAGCTCCTGGGGCTGTTCCCACAGGTGGGAGGAGAACCGATTACCCTGCAGGGGATCCTCGGCTGGATCATGAGCCCGCTGGTCTGGCTGGCCGGCGTTCCGTGGAGCGAGGCCCACACCGCGGGGAGTCTCATGGGGGTCAAGGTGGTGCTCAATGAACTGCTGGCTTACCTAGACCTGGCCAAGCTGCCCGCCAGCGCTCTTTCCGAACGCAGCAACCTGATCATGACCTACGCCCTCTGCGGCTTCGCCAACATCGGCAGCCTGGGGATCCTCATCGGCGGGCTCTCAACCATCGCCCCCGACCGGACCGGCGAGATCGTCGCCCTGGGTCCGCGTTCCATTCTGGCCGGCGTCCTGACGACCCTGATGACCGGCGCGGTGATCGGGATATTGTACTGATTCCGGTGGAGAGCCCCGGCCCTAGGATGTCGAAGATAGGGTATAATACAAAAGTTTTTCCGCACTGTCACGGTATCAGTCACCACGCACACCGCAAGGAAGGTCCGTATCGAATCTCCTTTCGGAACTCTCAGAAAAAGACTACAATGGCGCTCCGATTAACCGGGGAAGCACACCCCGTGACTACGAGAGGAGAAAAGTTGCATGCGACAGATAAAAGATATCTTCAGGATATGGGTTCCCATCTTAATCATCGCCGTCCTGTGTGGATGCGCCGCCCAGAATGCGGGAACCTACGGAACCTCCGAGCCGCAACTGAGGGCAGGGGCCACATATCAGCCGCAGCCTCCCCCCGGCATCACAACTCCCGAGGCCGCGAAGGCGGACCTGAACGTGCTTCTGAACCATGGGCAAAAGTGGGGCATCCATCTGGGGGCTGGCAGATACTATTCCGAAGTGGATGTTACGCTCTACGCCAATATCAATCACCTGACAGCACTGACAGCGGACTCAAAAGGACTGACCGCCAGGGCGTATGATGTGAACAAACGACTTGACTACATGATATTTAAAGGCGCCCCCGTTCTCGACGACCGGATCGAGTTAGCCCCGCGGATGCCGTTCTTCTATGCCGACCTGTCCGAATACACGATCGCCGTCACCAGATACACCGGCAGGAAGTATGACTATGCCGTCCATTTCGGGAACCGGATATCCTTTCTCTTCAACTATCTCTCCCATGCGCGGCGATTCGCCGACGACCTCTTCGTCATTCAGCAGAGCCTGGGAAGGGAGCGTGAGGAGCGACGGACCCGGTTCGAGGCCAGGGTGGCCGAATACCGCACCATGGCGGTCAAGCCCCCGGTCACCGAGGAACAGCGCAAGTACATCGTCCAGGCCAACGCGCTGAGCAAACGCAAGGAATATTCGAACGCCATCGATCTGTACCGCAAGGCCGTCGACCTCGACCCCGTTTCGTATCCGGCCGCCTACTTCAACATGGCCCTCCTGTCGGGACAGCTGCGGTGGTACAAATCGGCGATTACGTATATGGAACAGTATCTGATGCTCGCGCCCAACGCCAAGGACGCCCGTAGCGCACAGGACAAGATCTACGAATGGGAACTGTTGATGAAGAGATAATAGCGAAAGGAAAGGTCGATATGTATAGACGTGTTTCGATATTCGTCCTGTGCGCCTGCATCATGGCGGCGGTTGCCGGGTGCGCCACCTCAAATGCGCGAACCTACGGTACCTCCGGCCCGCAACCGGAAACGGGGACCGTGTATCAACCGAAGGCTCCGCCCGGTATTGTGACTCTTGATGCGGCCAAAAAGGATTTGGCGGATCTTCTTAAGCCCCAAAACCGGTTTTTCTACATCAAATATGACGGGGGGGTTAATATTTCTCCCGACTACTATAAATCCAAAGAGATAAAGGATTTCTTGAATCCGAACCATAACTACTGGGCGCCGCCTTCCAATCAAGCCAGTTGGGAATTTGTAAACCAGTACACCCTGGGTGCTATCCGGACGCAGTTCGTGCCTCTTGACCAAGACAGAATGAAGGTTCCCTTCGCGTATTTTTCCTACGAAGATTTACTGGATTGTTCGCTTGTGGTTGAGTACCGGAGTGATCTGTACGCGTCATACCCGTATATGATTAAGCTGCCGAGAAAAATTTCATTCCATTTTCAGGGAAAAAATTTAGGAGATGCACAACGGCTGGCCGACGATCTCTATTTTATCCAGCAATATCTATTGCAACAGCGCAACGAAGAACTCGGATCTTTTGAAGCCCAAGCGGCGAAATATCGAGCGCTGACAGTCAAGCCGCCGGTCACCGAGGAACAGCGAAGATACATTGTTCAGGCCAATGCATCGAGTCAACGGAAAGCGTACGGGGAGGCCCTTGAACTGTACCTCAAAGCCGTTGATCTGGATCCCGTCTCGTATCCGGGAGCCTACTTCAATATGGCGCTTCTCTCCGCGCAGCTACAGCGGTTCACTCCGGCCATATCCTATATGAAGCAGTACCTGATGTTGGTACCCGACGCCAAGGACGCCCGCAGCGCGCAGGACAAGATCTACGAATGGGAATTCCTGATGAAGAGATAATCGCGAAAGGAAAGATTGATATGCATAGACGTGTTTCGATATTCATCTTGTGTGTTTTAACAGTGGCGGCGGTTGCCGGGTGCGTCACCGCCCCGGAACCAGCCATAAACAGGATCAGCGGGGCGCCCGGAAGTCTGACCCCGGGATACGATGTCGTCTATTACCCCCAGGTCCCGGCAGACAAGACAGGGAACGCGGTCCTTTCCGATTTCCAGCAAACCAAACGCGGCACCATATGGGTATATATGGGTGAGGACTACCTGACGTACAGCCGTCCCTCCATCGTGAAGAACATCGCCTTCCAGAACAACCGGGTGGAGATCCTCTACCAGCGCGTGGGGACCACAAATACCCAGACGTTCACCTTTTTTTACTATCAGCTGATGAATACCACTATTGCGGCCCAGGCCGGAAGGGACGGCCGGAGCGGCCGGTACGCCATTATTATCCCGGAGGTCGTCACCTTCCGGGCCGTCGATCTGGCAACGACCCAGCGGTTTGCCGACACCCTTTTCTTCCGCCAGCAGCAGGTGAAGAACTATGCGAAACAACTCGACGAGCAACTCGTCCGCTTCGAACCGGTTGCCGCCGAGTACCGGGCGCTCGCGGTCAAGCCGGCGGTTTCGGAGGAACAGAGAAAGCTGATCGTCCAGGCCAACGCCCTGGCCCAGCAGAAGGAATACGGCAAGGCCCTTGCCTTCTACCAGAAGGGCATCCAGATCGACCGGACCGCCTATCCGGCGGCCTATTTCAACATGGCCCTCCTCGCGGCCCAGGAGCATCTGCCGGTTACAGCCATCTTCTACATGCGGCATTATCTTCTCCTGAGGCCCGACGCCAAGGACGCGAGGAGCGCCCAGGACAAGATCTATGAATGGGAGATGCTGATAAAGCAATAGGAATATAGAACATGAATCACACGATAAAAATTCTCTTGTGTACGATTATGCTGGTATGTTTCATATCCGGCCAGGCGAACGTATATGCACAGGTCCCGGAGGCATCCAAGCCCGTCTGTGCGTACTGCGGTGCACCGCTGCCCAACGGTGTCCACGCGCGAGACTGCCCGTACTACCAGGCCGCATCGAAATCCGCCAGGTCCACATCGGCCCATCATTCGGCACAGATGAAGGCCATGGTTGTCGGAACTATTTTTGAGAGCCTCCTGATGTCACTGTTCGCCACCGATACGGCTAATCAAGCGGCACAGCGTGCCGCGCAGCAGAAGGCGGCCGCGCTTGCGGCACAGCAGGCGGCGGCAGCACAAAGGGCTCAGGCCGCGGCCGCCCAGGCGGAATACGAGAGGATGATGCAGTCATACAAACAGCTGGACGGCTCCCAGGGGGTAGCATTCAAGAGCCTCTCGGACTCAGCCCTGGCGTTGAAGTCTCTGGATGGCGACGCGGAGACCCTTGCCGCCAACGCCAGAAAACCCTTTGACACGGCTTCGGATCTCAACTCTCCTCCCCTGCCCGTGGTGACGGGCAGCTCTACCCCCTTCTTCGGGGATACCATGCCGATCGATCAGATTCGGACACTGGTCAACCCGGAGAACGATCCACGGGTGGTTGACCTGAAAAAGGCCGTATCCTATGTGGTCGACAGCATCAAGAACGACAACGCGAAACTGGAGGAAGCCATCAAGCCGTATGACGGAGTCGACAAGGGCGGTCCCATTGTCGCCCCCCCTGACTGCGTGGCCCTCTCCAAGAAACTGCGGGGCTTTGTCAACCAGCGAAACAAGTTTCACAAGACGATCCTTCTTTCTCAGGAACAGTACACAACCTGGGAAACGGCCAACCGGAACGCTCTGCTGAATGCCGCGAAGGAAGGGGTGGAATATTTCACCCTCGGGTTGCTCAAAAAGCTCGCCAAGAGAGAGGGGGCCGCGAACCGCCTTCAGAAGGCGTATGAACAAAATGCTCAAAAGATGATGGAAGCGGGAATCGATGTCACCGAAATACAGGCCCGGATAGAGCGAGTGAGGGCATTCGCTTCAGCAACTCAGATCGCCGATCTCACCGTACATATGAAAGACTGGCAGAGCTTCATGAAGAACGGGATATCCGCTCTCCTGATGGAGATGAAAGCTTCGAACGATGAGATACAGGAACTGTTCGACAACCCCAAGACGAAGAAATATTTTGAGAAGGATTCACCGGCACTGTCCGCCCTGCTTGACCTCTCAATGATTATCGCCGAGGAGCAGGTATTCGGCGAATGGGTGAAGAAAAGGGTCCCGATGATTGCGGCCTGCCGGTTTGCAGTCAATGAGACATATCATGCCACCGACTGGCTCCTGAGTCTCAATCGCGTCATGGAGGCCAATAGAATCAACGGGCAGGTGATGTTCGCAGCACAATCGCTCCAGAAGCATATTGACGATACGTATCTGGAATTACGGGAATGCCCCCGCTGATCAAAGCTCTCTTACGGGAAACGATCAGAAAGAGGAAGGAGCAAAAATCGTGTATCAGACAAAAGGTATCCTCAGACTCAGCCTTTGTATCTTCATCATGGCCGCGTTTTGCGGATGCGCCGCACAGGACGCAGGCATCAATGCCCCGTCCAGAGCAGGCACGGAGATGGGGGCCGTGTATCAGCCGAAGACCCCTCCCGGCATTGAGACCCTCGCCGCCGCGAAGGCGGACCTGGCAAAGATTCTTGAAGACAGAGGCAGACCGGTCGGCATCACATTCGGGAGCGGTAAATATTATTCTGAACGGGATCTTAATCTTCGTGCCAATCTCCCCGAGCTGGATATACTAGCGAAAGGTGTAAATGTCGCGGAAACGAGCCTAACCTATGATTCCAATAATCGGCTTCGATACCTCCTGCTTAAGAGTATTGCTGTTCGGGATGACAGGATCGAGATATCCCCGCGTATAACCTTTTACTATGCAGATTTGATGGATAGTCCTGTCGCTTTCACAACCAGCAAGGATAAGCACCCATACATTTATACCGTCCATCTTCGGGATCAGCTTTCGTTCCATTTTCATACGGGAGATCTGGCCCACGCGCGGAGATTCGCCGATGATCTCTTTTTTATCCAGCAGACGATGAAAAAACAGCGTGACGAGCGGCTCGCGCTCTTTGAATCGAAGGCGGCCGAGTACCGAGCACTGACAGTCAAGCCGCCGGTCACCGAGGAACAGCGAGAATACATCGTTCAGGCCAATGCCTTGAACCAGAAGAAAGACTATGCCGGAGCCCTTGACCTGTACCTCAAGGCGGTTGATCTGGGTCCCGTTTCATATCCGGGAGCCTATTTCAATATGGCCCTGCTCTCCGCGCAAGTGAAGCGTTTCGACTCGGCCATATCCTATATGAAACAGTACCTGCTCCTCGTGCCCGACGCCAAGGATGCCCGCAGCGCCCAGGATAAGATCTATGAATGGAAGCTGATGTTGAAGAAGTAGACCCGGAGGCTCACGCCAGCCCGGACCCGTAAAAATGGGTTGCTATCTTCGGAAAATCATACTATTTCCTTTACATTGTGGTCGGAATCATGCGTAGAACGGCAACGCGAAGGGAGTAACACAGTCCATGTCGAAGTATCTTTCATTCTCCGCGGGGAGGAAGGCCCTGGCGATGATCAGGGATGGCGGCCTGAGTCCCGACCAGGTGAAGGTCGTTACCGGAGCGGCCGGCGGCCCGAAGTGCCTCATTCTCGGCCACCTTGACGGCGCTATTTTCTCGACCTGGCTCGCCGGGAGAAAGGAACCCCTGTTTCTGCTCGGCTCCTCCGCGGCCGCCTGGAGGTTCGCGTGCGTATCACAGGAACGGCCCCTGGAGGCCATCGAACGGTTTCAGACCACCTACGTACACCAGCACTACGCTGAAAAACCTTCCGCGGAGGATATCACCGCCGATAGCATCGCCTTTCTGAACACCTTCCTCGGCGACAGGGGGGAGCAGGAAATCCTCAGCCACCCCTATCTCAGGCTGAACATCATGTCGAACAGGTGCCGGGGGCTGACGGCAAGCGACCGGAAGGGAGCGCTCCTGCCCGGGCTTCTGATCGCCGCCCTTCTCAACATCGTCAGCCGAAGGGCTATGGGACTCTTCTTCGAACGGACGCTCCTGTACGACCGGCGGGACATCCCCCCCTTCTTCGAAATGGACGGTTTTCCCATCCGGAGGGTTCCCCTCACCGAGGAGAACCTCCGACCGGCGCTCCTGGCGTCGGGTTCGATCCCCGTGGTCATGTCACGCGTCACCGATATACCGGGGGCTCCGAAGGGAACGTACCGGGACGGGGGGATCATCGACTACCACATGGATGTGCCCTTCACGAAGGACGGCGACGGGATCGTCCTCTTTTCCCACTACATGGATCGCATCATACCGGGATGGTTCGACAAGCACCTCCCGTGGAGAAAACCCGACCCCGCTCACGTGGAAAACCTGCTCCTCCTCCACCCCACCGAAACGTTTATACAGAGGCTCCCCTACGGGAAGGTTCCCGATCGGGAAGATTTTTATCTCTTCTTCGGACGGGACAGGGAACGCATGGATTACTGGAACAGGGCGATACAGGAAAGCAGCTGCCTGAGCGAGGAATTTCTCGACGCCGTCGAGAGCGGGAGAATCCGCGAACTGGTCACCCCTCTCCCCGTATAGCGGCCACTCTCCCGTGCGGGGAACGAATCTCTTTTCCGTTGACACACCCGTGAGAGATCGATATCGTACACACCATCATCCGGTGTTCTGACCCATGGCGCGGTGTATTGTCGGGAAGGGAGGGAGATTCCATGAATCAAGAATCAGCGGTCCTGTCTCACGAAAAACACGGGGCGGCAAGTGAGGTCTTCGCCCGTCAGCGGGCGGCCTGCCTGGAGAAACCGTATCTGTCGTTCGCCGAGCGTCTGGAGACGCTCGAACGGTTGGAGCGCCTGTTGGTGGACAACCAGGAGGAGATAGCCGACGCCGTATCGGCGGACTTCGGCAACCGATCGCGCCACGAAACCAGGATCCTCGAGATCTTTCCCGCCGTCTCCGGTCTCCGCCATACGCGGCGGAAACTGAAGAAGTGGATGAAGACGCGACGCCGGCACGTGGCGATGACATTCTGGGGGGCACGCAACCAGGTTATTCCGCAGCCCAAGGGGGTGGTCGGGATCATCGCACCCTGGAATTATCCCCTCTTCCTGGTGATCAGCCCCCTCACCAGCGCCCTGGCCGCGGGGAACCGTTGCATGATCAAGATGGCGGCGAATTCGCAGCGACTCTGCAGATTGCTCGACCATCTCTTCTCCGAGACATTTGCCGACGATCTCGTCGCCATTCTTCCCGGGGTCTCCGCCGGCGATTTCACCCCCCTCCCCTTCGATCACCTCATCTTCACGGGATCGCCCGCCTCCGGCCGGACCGTGATGCAGACCGCGGCCGCGCACCTGACCCCCGTGACCCTCGAGCTCGGCGGGAAATCTCCCACCATCGTCTGCGACGACTTCGACCTCAGGAAAGCGGCGGAACGCATCCTCTACGCGAAGTTCATGAACGCGGGGCAGACCTGCATCGCCCCGGACTACCTCTTCCTCCCCGAGCGGATGGTGGACGATTTTGTGGCACTGGCACGGGAGATCGTGCCGCACCGCTACCCTGAACTCGCATCCGTCGACTACACCTCCGTCATAGATGCCGCAAACTACGACCGTCTCATGGCGACCCTGGACGACGCCCGTTCGAAGGGGGCCATGGTGGTCGACCTGATCCCCGGCTGCGAATCGAACGAAGGGCTCCGGAAGATCCAGCCCGCCATCGCCCTCAACGTCACGGAAGAGATGAAACTGATGCAGCGGGAGATCTTCGGCCCGATACTCCCCGTCAAGACCTATCGGGATATCGACGAGTGTATCGCGTACATCAACGCGCACGACCGGCCGCTTGCCCTCTACCTCTTCACGAGAGACCGGACCCTCCAGAAACGGGTATTCATGCACACGATGTCGGGGGGGATATGCGTCAACGACTGCATGATGCACTCCGCGCAGCACGACCTCCCCTTCGGCGGGATCGGCAACAGCGGGATGGGACAGTACCACAGCTACGAGGGCTTTCTGGAGTTTTCCAAACTCCGCCCCGTATTCATCCAGGCCGCCATGCCCCTGGGCTCTGCTCTCATCTATCCCCCCTACGGGAAAGTCTTCAAGACGATGTACAACCTGCTGATCAAATTGCGGTGGTTTTGAGCGGATCGACCGACGTACGAGAGAGTGACCAACACGGTTACCGTCTGGACAGGTATGCCTTCACCTCACCGGACACCTGGGCAATGACCCGGCCGCAGGCCCTCCTGTCCTCCCAGGAATCGCGGCCGCGTTCCCAGATGAAGGGAACCGGCGAGACCGACACGCCGAAGACGTCCTCCAGAAGGGCGATGGTTGTCTCTTTCCGGGTCTTCACCTTCGAGCGCTCTCCGTAGCTGTCCCCCGCCCCTTCGTTGAACCCGAAGTCATCGACGACGAGTATGTCCCGGACCGCGTCCAATTCCAGCGAACCCTGAATGGTCTTCCAGAATGCCCGGTCGGCCTTGTGCGCGCCGATGTCGGCGGAGTTGGCGACGACGAAGGGGGACGACGCTCCAAGGGCATTCTTCAGCGGAACCGCGCTGACGTCCATTTCGTCGAGGTGCCGGACGATGGAAGCGGTCGCCTCCGCGTAGTGGTCGGTGGCGATTACTGTTATCACGGAGGAATCATTGCCCAGCTTCTCAAGGATGGGGCTCCACCGGCCGTCGACGGGGGAGTGGGCCAGATAGCTGTCGACGAAGCGCTTAGCGCTGGCCCGTATCCTGTCGTCCGGGACCGCCGGGGAGAAGAGCTCCCTGATCCTCCGGGTGATCACCTCACCGTAGCCGTCGGGGGTAGTGCTCCCCTCCTCCCAGGTGGGATTGACGATCCCGCTCCAGAAGGTGTCAGGGTCCGCGACCCCCAGGGCAGCGAGACCGCTTCGCTTCAGCGCCCCGGTCAGGGTGTCGTCCTCCGCGAAGGTGACGGCGTCGGGGCTGAGGGTCCCCGACCAGTCGAATATGACCAGTTTCTCAATCATCCTGAGAAAGATAGCACAGAAAGAATTCACATTTCCACCCTTAGCTTTATCAGGGACAGAATTTCCGTGAGCGGGCAGCCGCCTTCGAAACAACCCCGGGCACGGTATTGTGCGACCAGCCATGGAGGATTGACAAAGGGCGGAACTTTGTGTATGAGGCGCAGGGGGATGTGAGGGGTGGAGTCCTTCCGCAAAGGCTGATGACTCCTGTCGTGACAGAACTGTCAGGATGATGCGGGGTGCGCTGCAGCCGGTCCATCACCCGCCGAGAGGCGATTTCTTTACCCGTCGCCATATCCGGAAATCCAGGGGAATGTCCCACGGCAGGGAACCGCTCTTGACGTTTTTTGCCACGCGGATGATCAGCATAGTGCCGTAACGGCACCATGACAGAAATACAGAGACTGACGGTACCATGGCAACCCTCAAACATAATCCCGAGTCGGCGGAGACCGTTCCCGACGGATCGCCTCTGCTGCTTTCCGACGGTGAGATCAGCTTTCTGTGGTGGTTTATGCAGGGCAGCATCATGCGTCCGTCAATCCGGTGGCGACTGCGGAGGGGGTGGGGTATGTGCGAACGGCACGCCTGGGGATGGATGTCAGCGGAAGCGGCTTTCAGAGGGGGGCATATGCACGGGCCGGCGGTCCTGTACAAAGACTTGATGGATCGGGCGCGAGCCGCTTTTATCATCCGTGGTCCCTCACAGGGGTGGAGAATCATGAGAGCCATTCGAGCACGAGACTGCCTGATGTGCAATATGAAATATCATTCTCACAGTAAAGGATTCATGCAAGCGGAGCGTGCGCGGATAGGTCGGGACCTCGGCGCGCTTCGAGACCTGGCTGTGAAGACTGCTCCGTACTGGGAAAAGGCCCTGTGCGGCCGGTGTGCCGGCACCGATTCGCCGCAGAGATGCCGAAGGCATTTGGCAGAAGAACTGTCACAGGGGGTGATCAAGGATCTGTCGCTTCATGTCTCCCTTTTAGACGATATCGAAAAACACCTCAGGATGTATAAACGCTCTTTTCGCCACGGGTATCATGGAACCGATACCGATGAAGACAGGGCCTCCCTGATCAGCGCCGTCGGCTGGTGCTCCGGATGGAAAACATTGCTCTCCATCGTTGAGGCAGCCTGAACACTCGTTTTTTGATCATCCATCCCGCAAGCCCGTCTCGCGTCATCTTCCCCCCATCAGCTCGACCAGTTCCCTTGATACCGCCTCGGGGTCGTCCGCGGCGCATATGGCGGAGACCACGGCGAGGCAATCGGCCCCCGCCTCGGCCACCTGTGCCGCGTTGGCGGGATTGATCCCCCCGATGGCGACGAGCCGGTGACGCGAGAAGGCCCTGATTTTCGTCAGGCCGTCCAGCCCCCAGGCCCCTTTCGTGTCGGTCTTGGTGGGGGTCGCGAAGACGGGGCTGACGCCGATGTAATCGCAGTCGAGCCCCTCGGCCTCCTCGACATCCTCCCACGTCTCTACCGATAGGCCGACGATCGCGCCGGGTCCCATCAGCGAGCGGGCCATCGCATAGGGCATGTCGTCCTGCCCCACGTGCACTCCCTCGGCTCCGATCGCGAGGGCAACGTCGACGCGGTCGTTGATGATCAGCGGGACACGGAAGGGGGCGAGGAGCTCCTTGATCCGCAGGGCCTCCTCGATGAAGTCCCGCGTCGTTTGATCCTTCTCGCGTATCTGCACATACCGTGCCCCCCCTTTTACGGACCCAAGCACCACGCCCTCGAGCGGTCTGCCGCCGCACAGGGCGCGGTCGGTCACCAGGTATAATCCCTTCATGACCCCACTCCTATTCTGAGGCGACCCTTCAGGTCCTCTTCGGAAAAGCAAAAGAGGGCATCCAGAAAGGCGACCTGCAGGCTCCCCGGACCTTCGGCATGTTCGGCGGCTATTTCCCCGGCGATCCCCATCACCGCCATCGCCCCCGCGGTCGCCTCCTGAAACGACCGGTTAACGGCGGCAAAGGCACCGCACAGGGCGGTGGCCGTGCAGCCCAGGCCGGTTACCTTTCCCATCATCGGGTGGCCGTTTTCGATCCGTATCACACCCTCCCCGTCCACGATATAGTCCACCTCCCCGCTGACGCAAACCGCGCCCCCCGTCTCCTCATTCAGGCGCCGCGCCGCCTCCAGCGCCGCCGCCGAGGGATCGGCGCTGTCAACCCCCTTCGTCTGCGTCCCTTGCCCCGTGAGGGCCATGATCTCCGAGGCGTTTCCGCGGATGATCGCCGGGGGAGCGTACTCGATCAGGTCACGGCAGGTCCTCGTCCGGTATGAGGTAGCGCCGGCCCCTACGGGGTCGAGAATCAGGGGAATCTCCAGCTCTCCGGCACGCCGGACGGCACGGAACATCGCCGCCACCCACAACCTGCTCAGGGTCCCGATATTGATCACCAGCGCCCCGGCGATCCCCGTCATCTCCTCCACCTCCTCCTCGGCGTGCGCCATCACCGGGGATGCCCCCAGCGCCAGGAGGGCGTTGGCGGTCGTGTTCATCACTACGTAATTGGTTATATTGTGGACCAGGGGGGCCGCCTCCCTGATCCGCGCGACATCCGCGTAGACACTCTCTGCCGTAATCTTCATACGACACCTCCTATCTCCCCAAGATGGCCGTCACGTCTACCCTCTTTTCAATGAGGCCATGCCTGAGGGCGAAGTCCGAGAACTTCTGCCACTTCTCTCTGTCGCACACCTGGCTGTGGGCGTACAGGGGACGGGTGATCTCGAAGGCCTTCGACTCCATCTCATGCGGGGCATCCGGGACGGCGGCAAAGTACATTGCGAGGGCATTTTCGGGGTCTTTCCTCGTCCGGGCAATGGCGCGGTCTATCGCGCGGGCAAACCCTTTGAGTGCCTCTCCCCGCTCCTTCGCCGTCCGTTCCCCGCTGATAAAGACCAGTTCGTCGTAGTCCGGAATCCCCCACTCGTTCAGTTCGAAGTAGCCCGCCTTATACCCCTTTTCCTCGAGCTCCACCGTCTCGTAGTTTTTGTAGGGCCCCATGATCGCGTTCACCTTCCCGGCCACCAGGGACTGGACGATGGCAAAGCCCACATTGATCGGCTCATACCCCTTGACCCCGTTGATCTTCGCGAAGGCCTCCATCAGGACATCCATCATCCCGGGGACGGTATACCCGATCTTCTTCCCCTCCAGGTCGGCCGGTTGTTCGATCCCCTTCCCCTCCAGGAAGAGGAGGACGCTGAGAGGATGCTCCACCAGACGCCCGACAACACGGATCTGCAGTCCGGCGGACGCGCCGATGATCACCTGCGGTTCGTAGGAGACGGCGATGTCGACATTTCCCGAGGCGGCAAGCTTCAGGGCGTCAGTGGTGGACGAGGGGGTCAGGATCGTGACCTCGATCCCCTCATCGGCGAACAGGCCCTCCTGCTGAGCCACGTAGAGGGGGAGGTGATCGATGTTGGGAAACCAGTCGAGCATGACGGTCACCTTCTGCGCGGCGCAGAGGGGATGCGCGACGAGCAAGGCAAGCGAAGCCAATATTGTGATCATAAACATCTTCATATGCTTCTTCATTTCTGCCTCTTCCTTTCTATTTCCAGTCGATGACCTTCTTTTCCAAAAGGCCGACAAAGGCCCACAGGGCGAGTCCCATGGCGGACAGCCACACAATCGCCGCGAAGACCAGGGATACCTGGAGCCTCGCGTTGGCCTGTATCATCAGGTAGCCCAGTCCCTTTTGCGCTCCCACCCACTCCCCGATGACCGCCCCGATCGTGGCGACGGTAACCCCCACCTTCAGACCGGAGAAGAAATAGGGGAGGGCCCAGGGCCAGTAGAGGAGGCGCATCTTCTTCGGGAATCCCGCGCCCATCAGATCGAAGAAGACGGCATACTCGCGGTCGCAGTTCTTGTATCCCTCGAGGAGACTGACCGTGATGGGAAAAAAGATGATGATCGCCGCCATCAGGACCTTGCTGGCAAGGCCGTACCCCAGCCATATCACCAGGAGGGGGGCCAGGGCGAAGACCGGCACCGCCTGAGAGGCGACCAGGAAGGGGGACAGCGCCCGCTCGATCGAGGGAACGGCGAACATAACCGTCGCGAGGGGCAGGGCGATCATGAGCGACAGAAAGATCCCCGCGATGATCTCCAGTGCGGTCACCCCCGCGTGCGGAAGAAGGAGGGACGCCTTCACGATCGTCACCTTCGCCACCTCGCTGGGGGGAGGAAGGATGAAGTCGGGTATTCCGAGCCACCGGCAGGCAAGCTCCCATATCACAATGACGGCTGCGGCAAGTGCCAGTGAGATCCAGTTAGACTGCTTCACGGACGTCTCCCTCCAGTTCCTCGAGGACATGTTCTTTGATCTTTAAGAGATCGGGGTTGGTGCTCCTCCCCGCCTTCGGCATATCGAGGACAAACCGCTCCCTGACCCGCATCGGCATGGGGGTCAGGACCAGCAGTTCATCGGAGAGAAGGAGTGCCTCCTCGATGTCGTGCGTGATCATCAGGAGGGTCTTCCTGAATTCGCTCTGGAGGAGCAGGAGCAGTCCCTGGAGACTTCTGCGAGTGATGGCGTCGAGGGCGGAGAGGGGTTCGTCCAGGAGGACCAGTTCATGCTCGAACATCAGGGTTCGGACCAAAGCGCAGCGCTGGCGCATCCCGCCGGAGACCTTTGCCGGTGTGTACCCCTCGAAATCGCCGAGTTCCAGGCGTCTGAACAGTGAGAGGGCCTTTCCCCGTGATTCTTTTGTGTCGGCGCCGGCGATCGTCGCCGGAAGAATCGCGTTGTCGATCAGGGAGAGCCACGGGAGGAGCAGGTCCTTCTGCTGCATGTACGCCGCCCGCCCCATCAGGTCGGGGAAATCCTCTCCCAGCCACGAGATCCTTCCGCCGTCTTTGGGAAAGACGCCTGTCAGGATATCGAAGAGGGTACTCTTCCCGCAGCCGGACGGACCGATCAGGGTGGTGAAGCCACCCCTGCGAACGGTCAGATCGAATCCTTCCATAACGGTAAGGTTCTCGAATCTCTTTGTCAGCCCCGAAACCGAAAGCATGATAAGCCTCTCACACCTTCCCGCCCCTCTCCAGGACCCAGGCCATGTGATTGGTCGGCCCGTGCCCGCCGCCGATGGGGAGGGCGGACCGGATGGCCGTGGTGATGTACTTCTTCGCCCGGCTGACCGCCTCGTAAACATCCATCCCCTGGGCGAGTCCCGTGGCGATGGCGGCGGAGGTGGTACACCCGGTGCCGTGGGTGTTCTTCGTGTCGATCCGCTCAGAGGTGAACCGGTGAAAATCCCTCCCGTCATAGAGGATATCCAGGGCATCCCCCGACATGTGCCCCCCCTTCAGGAAGACATTCCGTGCCCCCATCCGGTGTATGGCCTCGGCCGCCTCTTTCATCTGATCAACGGTTGCGATCTTCATCCCCGTCAGTTCCCCGGCCTCGGGGATATTCGGGGTGATCACAAATGCCAGCGGCAGAAGTTTGTCGATCAAGGTCTTCTTGGCCTCCTGGCGTATCAGCATCGCCCCCCCCTTGGCAACCATGACGGGGTCGACGACGAGCTTTGTTATCCCGTACTGTTCTACCTTTTCCGCAACGACTGTCATGATCCCGGAGCTGGAAAGCATCCCCGTCTTCGCGGCATCGACGCCGATATCGGTGGCCACCGCGTCGAACTGCTTCTCGATAAAGGCGGGGGGAACCTCGTGGATCCCGTGCACACCCAGTGTGTTCTGGGCCGTCAGGGCCGTGATCACGCTCATCCCGAACCCTCCCAGGGCGGTGATCGTCTTGAGGTCAGCCTGTATCCCGGCACCGCCGCCGGAATCGGACCCCGCTATCGTCAATACCTTCGCTACCGTCATATTTTCTTCTCCGCATCCCTCCCCGAAGGGAGCGCTTAGTGTCATCATGTCAACGCCTGTCATTTCGAAGGAGTCTTGACGACTGAGAAATCTTAGATTTCTCCCTGTGGTCGAAATGACAAAAGAATAGTCGAAATGACAAAATAACAGCCGAAACGGCATTTCTTGATCGACACAATACTATATCCTCGTCTGCCGTATTGCCAAGAGATACCCCGACTCCACCTTGATCGTCCCCCTCGCCCCGGTGAGGCGGTTACTGATGCCGTACGGCACCCCGACCTCCATCACCGCTCCTGTCAGGGGGTACTCGAACCCCTCCAGCGTGATTCCCCTGACATCCGAAGAGAGGGGCAGCAGGGAGACCGTCTCCCCTTCCCTGCCGTCGATCACGCACGGGCGGTCAATGACGAAGATCTCGCACTCCCTGTCCACTATCTTCACGTCTAATCCCCGCTTCGCGCACATGACGAGGAGAGAAATATTCGCCAGTGCGTGGTCGATCCGCCCCCCGAGGGCGCCGAATATCCTGATCCCGTTGGGGTCCATCTCGAAGGCGTGTTCGAGGGCAAGCTGCGTGTCGGTCTCGTCCTTGGCCGAGGGATGCCTGACGATCCGGCTCCCCTTCTGTTCAAAGTATTCCAGAGTGGACTCGTCGACGGAGTCCATATCTCCCACGATCAGGTCGGGCACCCGGCCGATCTCTCTCATCCTCTCGGCCGCACCGTCGGTGCAGATAATCACCGGATCGCCGGATTGCCGGATCGCCTCCACGAGAAACCCGGCATCGCCCATGACACCGTTCGATATGACAAAAACCATCCGTCCCATGCGGCCACCCCTCGTATTAAAAACAAAAGGGCGTATCCGGTGTGGATACGCCCTCAAAAGATATTCACATCTCTCTCCCTGCGCTGGCATTACCCAGATCCGGTTCAAAGGGTATTATCTCAGCCCGGGACCGCCGTCCCGAGCACCCCTGAATGTCACGCCTGCTACTCTATGCCAGATGCCTCCCAGAATCAAGGAAAAATCCGCGCGCTACCCGCAAAAGATATCCACCCTCCTGAAGATCTCCGCGTCGAACAGCCCCTTATCGCTCATCTTTATTCGGGGAATCACGGGAAGCGCCATGAACGACAGGGTCATGAAGGGGGCCCGCAGTTCCGATCCCATCTCCCTGGCCATCCGGTCGAGCCGCGTATACCCGTCGGCCACCTCGGCATACCCTCCGTCGCTCATGATACCGGCGATCGGAAGGGGGAGGAGCATCTCACCGTTTCCTGAAACGGCGGCCAGCCCGCCTCCCTGCTCAATGACGAGATTTACCGCCCGTGACAGGTCCGTATCCGAAACCCCGACGGCCACGATGTTGTGTGAATCGTGCGCTACGCTCGAGGCGAGCGCCCCGATCCTCAGGCCGAAACCCTTGACAAACCCTACCGCCGGTTCTGTGTCTTTGTACCGGGTTACGACTGCGATCTTGAGGATGTCGCGCTCCGTGTCCGACACCACGTGGCCGTTCTGTACCTTCGGCACTACCACCAGCTTCTCCGTCATCAGGCTCCCGTCCTGAACCCCGATCACGGCTATCCGTTCCCCCCCGCAGGGGACCGCGAAGGAGGCGGGCTCCGTGGGGAGGGCGTGAAAGGTGTTGACGATCCGCGGAGTCTTCCGGGGTATCAGCGGGGCCCCGCTACGGGCGACAATCCTGCCGCCGATCCATGTCTCCAGGATTGTGAAATCGGAAAGGTTGTCGACCCTGATAAAGTCCGCGGAATCGCCCCTGCGGAGGAGTCCCACATCCAGATTATAGTGGAGAACCGGGTTGACCGAGGCGATCCTCAGGACCTTCATGATATCGACACCGTACGCGAGCGCCCCCTTCACCATCTCGTTGATGTGCCCCCTGATGAGGTCGTCGGGGTGCTTGTCGTCGGTGCAGAACATGCACCGCTCCCAGTGCTCGTCAAGAAACGGGAGACACTCCTCGAAGATATCGGCGGCGGACCCTCTGCGTACCTGGACCGTGATCCCCTTCCCGATGTCTTCGAGTGCCTCGTCGGCGGAGAGGCACTCGTGGTTGGTCGATATCCCGGCGCGGGCGTACCGCGCGAGGTCGTCCCCCCGCAGGCCGGGGGCGTGACCGTCCACCGGCTTTGAACAGGCCGCGGCGCTGCGGATCTTGGTCATAACCTCCGGGTCTTCATTGATGACACCGGGGAAATTCATGACCTCGGCCAGATAGCCTATTTCGTCGAGATTCAGAAGTTCGGCAACCTCCTTTGCACCCAAGACCGCCCCGGCGGTCTCGAAGGGGGTCGCCGGCACGCAGGAGGGGGCTCCGAAGCAGAATTTCAGCGGGGTCCTCTTCGCGTCTGCTATCATGTATTTCACGCCGTCGATTCCCAGGACATTGGCGATCTCGTGCGGATCGGAGACCGTGGCGACCGTCCCGTGCACGGCCGCTATCCGGGAAAATTCGGCAGGGGGGAGCATCGTGCTCTCGATATGGATGTGGGCGTCGACGAGACCGGGCATGAGGTACGTATCGTCGCCAGTCTCCTCACGGACAATATCGATGATCCTGCCGTCTGAAATCACCAGGATTCCGGGGTAGATTTCGGACTGCATCACATCGACGATGTTTCCGGATATTTTGTTCATACCGCGGTGCCCTGTGAATTCCGGCGCCGATGGGGAGATGGCGGATTCCCCCGGAACTGCCGGGGTGGCCTCCCCGCACGATCCCCGACCGGAATCGGGGATCGGGAGCGGGAAGGAAACGGCCTTTTCCTATCTGAAGAAATCGTAGACCTTGCCGATCAGTGTCTTTTTCTGTCCGGCTTCCTCCGTCGTTTCGGGAGGCGCGGGAGGCGGCCCTGCGGGTGCGGGTTCATCCGGACCGGTCTCCTTCCGGGCAACCTCGGAAGCGGGGCGATCGTTTCCTGCGGGCCGTGCCTGCCGCGGCCGTCTCCTTCTCCGGGCCGGCTTCCGGGCAGCCGGTTTGGCTTCTTCCTCGGTTCCCTCAACCGCGGCCTCGGCGGCAACCGGTTGCCTCTTCACCGTCTTGGAATGAAATTCACCCCACAGGAGGGCCGGATCCCCCGAGATGATCACGGAGACACCGTGGAGCGCTTCCAGCTTGCTGATCTGGCTCCTCTTCTGGTTGAGGAGGTAATCGGTCACCTCCGGCGGGAGCGTAACGGCGATCTCCGAAGACTCCTCCTTGACCGCTTCGGCCTTGATCCTCCGGAGCGCCCTGAGCGCCAGATATTCCACGGACGGTCTCATGCCGCTTCCGCTGCAGTAGGGGCACACCGAATAGCTGATCTCCTGTATCGTGGACTGCTTCTTCTGGCGGGACAGTTCCAGCATGCCGAAACGGGATATCTTTGCCAGCTGTATCCGGGACCGGTCCGCCTTCAGCGCGTCCCTGAAGGTCTTCTCCACCTTGGTGATGTGATCCTTGTTCATCATGTCGATAAAATCGACCACGATCAGCCCCCCGAGGTCCCTCAGACGGAGCTGGCGGGCTATCTCTTCCGCCGCCTGGAGGTTCGTCTTGTACGCGGTCTCCTCCACATCCCGCCTCTTCAGGCGGCCCGAATTGACGTCGATGGTGATCCCCGCCTCCGTCGGTTCTATGACGATGGAGCCCCCCGATTTCAGGTTGACACGCGACTGATAGATCTCGTTGATCTGGTCCTCGATCTGATACTGATCAAACAGCGGCGTCTCTTCCTTATAGAGCTTTATCATCCGCACGTTGCGCGGAGAGACGGTCTTGCAGTAAGCCCGCATCTTCCGGGCAGTCTCGGGGTCATCGACCAGTATCTCGTTGATATCCGATGTATAATAATCCCTGAACGCCCGGATGGCGAAATCGGTTTCCTGGTATATCAGTCCGGGGCCCGGTGTCTTCTCGGATTTTTCCTGTATGTCCTTCCACAACCTGGTCAGCATCTGATAGTCACGGACCAGTTCCTGCTTCGTCCGATTCATCCCGGCGGTGCGGACGATAAACCCCATATTTTCCTTTTCCGTTATCTGACTCACCACCGATTTGAGCCGCTTGCGGTCCGCCTCGCTCTCGATCTTGCGGGAGATGCCGTTTCCCTCCCGGTTCGGCATCAGGACGAGATAGCGGCCCGGAAGTGATATGTGTGTCGTCAGCATCGCCCCCTTGGACCCCTTTTCTTCCCGCATGACCTGGACCGGCAGCTTTTTGCCTACCGGCAGTTTTCTGTTCTCGTTGAAGTACTCGGGCGCGACGTCGCGCAGCGGGAGGAACCCGCTCTTGCCGGCGCCGTATTCCACAAAGGCCGCCCGCAGCCCCTGCTGGACATTCTGGACGACGCCGTTGTATATGTTACCGGTTGTCGGTTCCCTGACAGACATCCGTATGTTGTAGTCCACCAGATTGCCGTCCTCGATAACGGCCATCCGGCTTTCCTCCTCATCGATCGTGTTGATAAGCATCTTTTTCGTCATTACAATCCTCTTTCCGTAGACATATTATGCAAACCCGCTCTCAAAGGCGGGCCTCGTCTTGCCTGTTTGTGGCACCGGTCCGTCAAAAGACGTCCAGGTCGCCCTTCCCCGCCCTGATGACCTCCGGGATATCGTCCACGAGACTCACGACGGTCGACAGCTCCGGAGGCAGGATGCCGCCGTCTATCACCACGTCCACGGAGTGCCCGAGTCTCCCCTCTATGATCTCCGGGTCCGTCAGTATCTCCTCCCCGGGCAGCCTGACCGTGGTGCTGATGATCGGCCCCCCGAACTCCCTGACGAGGGAAAGGCAGATCTCATTGTCCGGTATCCGTATCCCGACCTCTTTCCTCTTGGGAAGCAGGATCTTCGGAACAACCCGGGACGCCCCCAGTATGAACGTATAGGGACCGGGGAGCAGCCGTTTCATTATCTTATACGCATAGTTGGTCACTGCGGCGTAGTTGCTTATATCACTAAGATCGGCACAGATAAAGCTGAAAGGCTGCCCCTTGCTCCTCCTCTTGATCTCGTATATTTTCTCGATCCCCCGTTTGTTGAAGAGGTCGCACCCCATCCCGTACGCCGTGTCCGTGGGGTAGACCACGATGCCGCCGTCACTCAGCACCTCGGCGGCCTTTCGTATCAGCCGCATCTGGGGGTTCGTGTCGTGTATCTTCAGCAGCATCTCCGTTATCCCCTCCGCATCCTCAGCAGTGCCTTTATCTCCGATCCGCCCAGGATGAGCGAACTGACGGAAAAGACGGCAAGCCCTACCGTTATCGCCACGGCCAGGAACAGGAGCCGCTCACCGAAGGCCGCGGCGCTGTTCCATCCAAGTATCCGGTACACGGCGGCGATCGACACCACCATCACGCCGGATGCCACGGTTGTCCTGAAAACGGATGCCCAGAAATCCTTCTGAAGGAACCCCCCTACCCTCTTCCCCAGTATCACGGCAAGGACGCCGATATTGACGGCGGAGGCGATCGAGGTGGCCAGCGCGAGGCCGTTGTGCTTCATCGGGAACATCAGTGCGACACTCATGACGACGTTCACGATCAGGGCCGCGACCGCGACCTTCACCGGTGTCCGGGTATCCTGCAGGGCGTAAAAGGCGGATACGACAACCCGTATGCAGGAAAAGGCCCACAGGCCGACGGCGTAGTACAGCAGGGCCTGGGCGGTGGGGATCGTCGACGCGACACCGAACTGCCCCCTTTGAAAAAGGACCGATATGATCGGCACGCGGAGGATGATCAAGGCCACCATCGCCGGTATCGTGACGAAGAGAATCACCCGCAGCGAGAACGATATCGTCTCCTTCAGCTTCTCATAATCCCTGTCGGCGGCCTGTTCGGAAAAGCTGGGAAGAGCCGCCGTTCCCACCGCGATGGCGAAGACGCCGAGCGGAAGCTCCACCACCCGGTCGGCATAGTACAGGTACGACACACTCCCCCCGGGGAGGAGCGAGGCCAGGATGGTGCCGATGAAGACGTTTGCCTGATAGACAGCGGCGCCGAAGACCGCCGGAAGCATCAGGAGACCGATCCTCTTGACCCCCGGATGGTTGAAATGGAAGTTCGGCCTGAGGCGCGCCCCCATCTTGAGCAGGAAGGGGAACTGCATGGCAAGCTGCAGGATCCCCCCCGCCATCACCCCCACGGCCAGGGACAGGATCGGCTCGGCGAACAGCCCTCTCAAGGCGAACACGGAGGCGATCATGCAGATATTCAGGATCACCGGGGCGAGTGCCGGGGCCGCGAAGTGCCGCAGGGAATTGAGAATGCCCATGCACAGCGCCACGAGGGATATAAAGAATATGTAGGGGAACATCAGGCGGGTAAGGAAGACCGTCAGCTCGTACTTGTCCGGGACATCGACGAATCCGGGCGCCATGACCATGACGATCCAGGGGGAGAGCAGAATCCCCGCGACCGAGACCAGCGCCAGGATAGCGGAGAGGAGGGTAAAGGCGACACTGGCGAGTTCGATGGCCTCCGCTTTCGACCGTTTCTTGAGGTACTCGGTAAAGACCGGGATAAAGGCGATGGTAAGGGACCCCTCGGCGAAGAGGCGCCGGAGGAGATTGGGGATCCTGAAGGCCACGAAAAAGGCGTCGGTCGCCAGCCCGGCCCCGAAGAATCCCGCGACCACCACATCCCGCACGAAGCCGAACACCCGGCTGAGCAGGGTCGCAAGTCCGACAACCCACGCCGCCTTCACCACACGGGTATTTTCTGTCTCTTTCTGTGAAATCAAATCTCGCGCGTTATCCTATTTTTCCACCCTGTAATCATCGATGATCGTATACCCGGCATCTTCAAGAGCCTTGTGGAGATCATCGATGTTGTCCGTATTCACCCGGACAAGCGTGGATCGAACGGCGTGGTTATCTTCGTCTATAGTGGAAATGATGGAGACAATCGTCAGCCCCATATCGTTGATGATAGATGCCACCTTTGCTATCTCACCCGTATTGCTGGAGAGCTTGAGCTCTACACGGCAGCTCGGCGTATTATGTACCCCCATGAAATCGAGGAGTACATTCAAAAGATCGCAGGTGGTAATCAGGCCGACCAGTTCGTCACCGGCCACGACGGGAAGAGAGTTGACATGCTTTTCATTGATCAGCCTGGCCGCTTCCTCGATCGTCGTCCCCGGCGTTGTCGTGAAGACCTTCTTGGTCATGACCTTCTCCGTCTTCATCTCCGAGAGGAGATAGTTCAGCTCGTGAATGGAGAGGGTGCTGGCCGGAGAGGGAGAATTATCCCTGATGTCCCTGTCCGTAATAATGCCCACCAGCTTCTTTCCCTCCGCGACGGGAAGCTGGTCAATATCGTGCTCCTTTAAGAGATTCTTCACCTTGAGAATGCTCGTATCCGGGGTCACCGTTATCAGATTCCTCGACATCCTTTTCCCTACAAACATACCACTAACCTCCGGTGTCACGCCTTTAAGAGGCAAGCCTCGCCAGTTTTCTGGTCCTCTTCTTCAGCCGGTTTATCCTTCTCCTGAGACGGTTGACGCCCACCTTGTCCCCCTTCTCCTTCAGCTCCGCCTTTTTCTCTTTGAGCGCCGCCAGCTTTTCCTTCAGGGACGATACCGTCTCCTCGCCTTTCCTGGGCGCCTTTCCAGGCTTCTTGGCAGGTTTCTTCGACGCTTTCTCTTTCTTTGGAGGTGTCTCTTCGGCGGGCTCGGGCGGTGCCGCCTCCTCCGCTGGTTCCTCGGACTCCTGTGCGGGCTCCTTCGGCTCTTTCTCTTCAGGAGCCTCCTGTGCTGGTTCGGAAGAGGCCTCTTCCGGCGCCGGTGATGCTTCGCCCTGCGCGGCCTTGATAGCGCTTATCAGGTCGGCCTTTTTCATGGCGCTGAGCCCCTCGATTTTTCCGGTTTCCCGGGCGATCTCTTTCAGCTCCGCCACCGTGCACTCTTCCAGACTCTTTCCATTCGTCATAACGTTCCCCCCTTAGGACTGACAACTTAAATAAAAACTAGACCTTTCATAGAACAATTTAAAATAACAGCTTGCTGCTTTATAGCACAAGAGGCTCCGCGAAATCAAATACAATCAGAGAGATAGGGGCAGAAAGCGGGATATTGAGGGGGTTCTGCACGGCAGAGAACACGCCCCGCACCGCTTTGTCCTTTTTCAAATCGGAATAATCCTGTATATCATGCGCAGTATGGGAACACCGTCGGCCGAGACACAATCACTGCGAAAGAAGATCCGCTCCGGAACCGCGAAGGCGCTCGCCCCTGACCGGCGCCTCATCGCCGGAGAGCTGCGCCTCGTTGACAAGATCCTGCAAAAAGACCGGGGCAGCCGGGAGGCGCTGGAACGTCTCCGCCGTCTGGAGAAGAGACTGAACGCCTCCGTCAGAAAGAGGGAGGCCCGGCTGAATCACCTCCCGACGATCACCTACCCCGCCGCCCTCCCCATTACCGAGAAGAAGGACGAGATCGTAGAGGCCATACGCGACAACCAGGTCGTCGTCATCACCGGCGAGACCGGATCCGGAAAGACCACGCAGATCCCGAAGATGTGCCTGGAGGCCGGACGCGGGGTCGACGGCCTCATCGGGTGCACCCAGCCCCGGAGAATCGCCGCGATCACGGTCGCCCGGCGGATCGCCGACGAGATGAAGGAGGAGATGGGGCGCTCCGTCGGCTACAAGATACGCTTCCAGGACCGGACGACCCGGGATATCCATGTCAAGCTGATGACCGACGGCGTTCTCCTGATGGAGACCCAGTCGGACCGTTTCCTGAACGCCTACGACACCCTGATCATCGACGAGGCGCACGAGCGGAGCACGAACATCGACTTTCTCCTGGGGATCCTCAAAAATCTCCTCGCCCGGCGGAAGGATCTGAAGCTCATCATCACCTCGGCGACCATCGACCCGCAGACCTTCTCGAAGGCCTTCGGCGACGCCCCCATCATCGAAGTGTCGGGACGGATGTATCCGGTGGAGGTCCGCTGGCGGCCGATCGCCGTCAAGGAGGAGGAGCCCTCGCACGTCGACGCGGCGGTCAGGGCGGTGGGCGACCTGGAGCGGGAGGGGCCCGGCGACATCCTCGTCTTCATGCCGACCGAGCGGGACATCGTGGACACCTGCGCCATCCTCAGCGGGCGCACGCGCGGCCAGGCGACCGTCCTCCCCCTCTTCGGACGCCTCTCCTCCTCCCAGCAGCAACGGGTCTTCGCGCGGACGCGGACGCGGAAGATCGTCGTCGCCACCAACGTGGCCGAGACCTCCATCACGATCCCCGGCATCCGGTACGTGATCGACACCGGCCTCGCGCGGATATCCGAATACAACCCCGGGACACGGACCGGGAGACTCCCCGTCAAGGGGATCTCGAAGAGCAGCGCCATCCAGAGAAAAGGCAGGTGCGGACGGGTGCAGGACGGGATCTGCGTCCGTCTCTACGACGAGGAGGACTACGAGAGCCGCCCCTTCTTCACCCCCCCGGAGATCCTCCGCTCCAACCTGGCCGAGGTGATCCTCCGGATGACCGCCCTGAAGATCGGCGACATTGCCTCCTTCCCCTTCATCGACCGGCCCGTCCCCGGCACGATCCGTGACGGTCTCGCCCTCCTGAAGGAGCTGGGCGCCGTCGAGACGGAGGGGGGAAAGACGATCCTGACGGAGCGGGGACGCGCCATGTCGCGCCTCCCCCTCGATCCCCGGATTGCCCGCATGATCCTCGACGCCGAGAAGGAGGGGTGCCTGGAGGAGGTGATCGTCATCGCCGCCGCCCTCTCCATCCAGGACCCGCGGGAGCGCCCCCTCGAAAAGGAGCAGGCGGCCGACCAGGCGCACCGGCCCTTCGTCAACCCCGCCTCCGACTTCATCACTCTCCTGAACATCTGGAACCGGTACCGGGAGGTCCAGCGGGAGGAGAAGACGCAGAACCGGATGCGCCGCTTCTGCAAAAGCCACTTCCTCTCGTACCGGCGGATGCGCGAGTGGCGCGACGTCTACGAACAGATACGGGAAATTCTCAAGGAGGCCGGCCACAAGAAGAGGACGAAGCGCCTTGTCGGGGAGGACCTCTACGCGGGGATCCACCGGGCCGTCCTGAGCGGGTACCTGTCGAGCATCGGGATCAGGAAGGAGAAGAACATCTACCGGATGGCGAAGGGGAGAGAGGCGATGCTCTTCCCCGGTTCCGGCCTTTTCAACCGCGGGGGGGACTGGATCATCTCGGCGGAGCTGGTGGAGACGTCGCGGCTCTTCGCCCGGCTGAACGCCGTGATACAGCCCGAATGGCTGGAGGAGGTCGGGGGCGAGCTGTGCCGCCGCACCTACCTGGAGGCCCACTGGGAGAAGAGCAGGGGCGAGGTGGTGGCGAGCGAGCAGGTCAAGCTCCACGGCCTGATCATCGTGCCCGGAAGACCCGTCTCGTACGGCCGGATCGATCCCGAAGAGGCCACGAAGATATTCATCCGGAGCGGTCTCGTCGAGGGGAATGTCGGGAACCCGCCCCCCTTCCTGGTCCACAACCGGGAGCTGATCGACGAAGTGACCGACATGGAGGACAAGATACGCCGCCGGAACATCCTCGTCAGCGAGGATATCCTCACCCGCTTCTACGAGGAGCGCATCGGGATCGCCTACAACATCCGGACCTTGAAGAAGCTGATCAAGGACAAGGGGGGGGACTCCTTCCTCCGGATGACCAGGGATCAGATCATGGCCTCCTACCCGGAGGAGGAGATCGCCCGGTACCCGGACGAGATCCGGCTGGGGACCAGTGTCCTTCCCTGCACGTACCGCTTCGAACCCGGCACGGAAGCAGACGGGGTCACGATCCAAATCCCCGCCGACGCCGCGGGGCTCCCCCTGGAACTGGCGGACTGGCAGATCCCCGCCCTCCTGAAGGAGAAGGTGACGACCCTTGTCAGGGGTCTTCCGAAGGAGTACCGCAAGAAGCTGGTTCCCCTGCCGCAGACGGTGGAGACCATCCTCGGCGGGATGAAGGACGACGGCACGCCCCTGATCACCGCCCTAGCTCGTTTCATCCACGAAAAATTCCGCGTCAGCATACCGGCGGCGGCGTGGCCGACGGAGGGGATACCCGACTATCTGAAGACGCGCTTCGCCATCGTGGACGAGAGGGGCGAGGAGATCCGCTCCGGCCGCGACATCGATCAGCTCCGGGGTGACAGCCCCGCCGGGGGGGAATCATCCGCCCTGAAGGCGGCGAAAAAGCAGTGGGAACGGGAGGGGATCACCGCGTGGGACTTCGGTGACCTCCCCGATGAGATCCCCCTGAAGGATGGCGGCTCGGCCTATCCCGCACTGGAGGGGGGGGAGGACGGGGGCGTCGCCCTGCGCCTCTTCGGCGAGCGTGAGAAGGCGGCCGCCGTTCACCGAAACGGCGTCGGCGCGCTGTACGAACTCTCCCTGAAAAAGGACATGAATTTTTTGAAGAAGTCCCTCGCCCTCCCGCAAGAGCTCCACGCGGCGGCCCGCGCCTGCGGAGGGGCGAAGGCGATCGAACAGGCCCTCTACCGGAAAATCGTCCGCGCCCTCCTGGAGCGTGACATACGGGCAAAGGATGCCTTCGACGAATACGCGAAGGAGGCACGACAGGCCCTCTTCCCGCGGGCGCAGGAACTCCTGCAGGGCGTCATCCCGGTGATCAGGGAGCGGGGGAAGACCGACGAGGCGCTCCTGAGGCTCGAGTCCGCCAGCCGTGCCAACCGGGCGGCGCAGGAATTTATTACCTTTCTCAAGGCGGATATCGACCGGCTGATGCCGGAGGGGTTCGTGGAGATCTATGAAGGCGAGAGGCTGAAGGACATCCCGCGGTATCTGAAGGCGGTCGTAATCCGCGCCGAACGGGGGATCACCCACCTCGATAAGGACGCGGCCAAGGCGGCGAAGGTGAAACCCTTCACCGACAAACTGCAAGAGGTGCCCGGGCAGGTCGCCTCCCCCTCCGCGGAGCGGCGGCAGGCGCTGGAAGAGTACCGGTGGCTGGTGGAGGAGTACAAGATCTCGGTCTTCGCCCCGGAGATGAAGACCACCCGCCCCGTCTCCCCCAAGCGGCTCCAGGAGAAGATCGGAGAGATCGAGCGGATGCTTTAGAAAAATTCCGGATACGCCCATCGAACATCTTCATGTAATATCCCTTGACAAGATACCATAGCGGAGTTAATACGTTAGCATCTTAAAGGTATCGAGACCTTTGCATAACGGCCTATTTTGTCATTTCGAATCCCGATGTATCGGGATGAGAAATCTTCGATAAAGTAGAAGCAAATAGATTTCTCGTCACGTGCGCTCCTCGAAATGACAGCGTGCAAATGGTTTCTATCATAGACGTGTGAACAGCTATAACCGGGGGGATTATGGTCTGATCATCAAAGCCCTGTTTCTCAAAAAGAGAGGTGGGGCTTTTGTTTTTTGTAAGGGGGTTTTCCTATGAGTAACTATATGAGCGAAGTACGTCATCATGAAAAGGAAATCCAGAGGCTTAACTCTGCTGGATCTGAAAACTATCGGGTAGCCAGATACCATCTCGACGAAATAGGCGAAATCATGAAGAGAGTATCAAAATCCAAGAATAATAAAGGTAACATTTCGATAATCCATGACATTTATAAATCCTTACAGATTTTAGTAGATAAAATGAAGCTCAGCGCTGATTATTAATATGGGATGTGTTCCTAGTTTTCCTATTCTGGACAAAAAATAATGACCCAAGATACCCATATTGTAGAGGAATTTGCAAACTTTGTGGCAGAGTTCAAGGATGAATCAGACCGCGCAATCGTCGTCTTAACTGCTGCACGGCTGGATCTCCTCCTTATGTCTGTACTACAGAAGCATCTTCGTCCTAGTCCAGCAAAGACGGATGACTTTTTTGAGAATCAAGGACCGGGAGCTACCTTAAGCGGTAAGATCATGTTAGCGAACCGATTGGGCCTCATTGATGATGATTTTGCCAGAGCTTTGAATCTCGTGCGTCGAATCCGGAATGATTTTGCGCATGAGACATCTGCATGCTCGCTGGAGCAAGGTGGTCACCTTCATCGTGTGCGGGCCTTGGCTGCGCCTTACCAAAAACATCCGTTCTACCCTTGGTTCGGAAAAAAGTTTTTTCACAGCGATCCGCCCGGTCGTACCAACTTCATGACCTCGGTTGGTATCCTTATTTTGAGGCTCGAGTTTCTCCTTTCGAAGCTCGACACTATCGACTATAGCAAAGCAACCCCCGTTATTCCGAAATCAGAATGGCCAATAAAAAAATAGGAGAAATAGGGCGCAGAGGGGCCAGATCTTGCTTTTTGCCACTTCGCAAGATTTTATAAGCTTTTGAGACATAACTCTTACTTGTAATTATGTGTTATGTTCCCTTAATTCTTAATTCTTAATTCCCACCCGAATACGAAAAAGGAGCAGGATAAGATGACACGAGCGCTCGATGGAATCCGTGTGCTGGATCTGGGGAGCTATATCGCCGCCCCGTATTGCGCCATGTGCCTGGCGGACCATGGCGCGGAGGTCGTACGGGTCGAGCCGCCCGGCGGCAAGGTCGACCGCGAGCTAGACCCTTTCGTTTAAGATTACAAAAAGACATCCTCTGAATGTTTCAATTTTCCCCTTGATTTTTTGATACAAATCAGACATATTGTTACCACTTGTTTATAAGTGGCAACAATATGTCTGGAGCTATAAATGAAAAGGCGACCCGAAGAAATTTTTCGTAAGCACGGCGGGCAGCTTCGCATGAGCGAGGCCATCGAGCACGGAATCACACGCTACATGCTCTATTCGCTCAGGGATAAGGGCGTCATCGAGCAGGTGAGCAGGGGTATCTATCGGCTGGCGGAACTGCCTCCAATCAATAACCCCGATCTGGTTACGGTGAGCCTTCGCTTTCCGAACGCCGTTATCTGTTTTATCTCCGCGCTGGCCTATCATGGCATCACGACGCAGGTTCCGCATCATGTTTCCGTGGCGGTGCCAAGAGGCTCACGGATGCCCTCACTCGACTATCCCCCCATCCGGGCCCACCGGTTTTTGAATGAGGCATACAGTTCCGGCATCGTGGAACATATGATCGACGGAGTGTCTGTCAAGATCTACAATCCCGAGAAGACGCTGGCCGACTGCTTCAAGTTTCGCAACAAGATCGGAATGGACGTTGTGCTGGAAGCTCTG
>Ga0272441_10002753_pt1 | contig 34982 bp, 31 predicted proteins | sample SSMProp6N_FD_193582 | JGI IMG/M metagenome (GOLD analysis project Ga0272441, IMG submission 193582) | Marine sediment archaeal communities from Little Sippewissett salt marsh, Falmouth, MA, United States - SSM-Prop-6N | ecosystem: Environmental > Aquatic > Marine > Wetlands > Sediment ... | reverse complement strand
CTTGGTCTGCAGAGCCTAGTGGCTTAAGGGAAACATGGACTGAATCAGCCGAACCGCCGTGTACGTGACCCGTACGCACGGTGGTGTGGGAGGAGAGACGCCGTGAGGCGCCTCCCTATCCCGATTATGTAGAACTGGAGAATTCATGATTAAGAAAAATACGCAACTGATCCTTTTTATTTTAGGCTTTGGCATTTTCATGTTTTCACGCCGCAGCGAACTCTTTCCTACAATCGGCTGCGCGATCATTATAGCGCCAATTTTTATTCTAAGGTTTATCCGAAAACAAGAGCGCCATGCAATCGCACTGACATTCGTTGGATTTCTGCTGAGTCTGAATATTGCCCTTTTCGGTTTGTTTAATTTGGATGGTGGCTTTGCCACGTTGATCACAAATTTCATTAGAAGTTCTCTTCTGGGCGTCCTGTTCTTTATTCCCTATATGATAGACAAACTGATCTATCGGAGGGTTAAACTTCCCGGCACAATCAGAACCCTTGTTTTCCCGATAATGGTTACGGCAATTCTGTTTTTGTCTTCACTGGAAGGTCCTTTCGACGGGGATGTTGCCAAAGACATTTATGCCCAAGGGCCGCTCTTCTTTCAGCAATCAGCTTCCTTATTCGGTTTATGGGGATTTGTTTTTATGTTTTCATGGATAGCTTCTTTTGTGAACTATTTATGGGAAAACCATTTCCGGTTGAAAACCGTGAAAACGGCATTCACTGTGTTTTTATGCGCTTTCTTGCTCCTATCCGGATTTGGCCTCTACAAGCTGCAAGCCTTTTCGACCCGAAACCATGATACTGTTAAAATTGCTGCTGCTGTTTTAATTCCGCATGATGGAAAAGCCGTCCAGATGATGGATATTTTCAAGAATAGACAGACATCACCGTTTGAAAGTTCCATGAATCGGATAGAAGACATGTCGAAAAAGGCGGCCGGGAACTCGGCAAGGATCATATCTTTTCAGGAGTTCGCTATCCTCGTCGCTGAAGATGACCGTGAGAATCTTTTGAAGCAACTTCAGAGAATTGCGAAAGAAAACTATCTGTATCTTAATCTTGCCTATGCATATTTTGCCAAGGATAAAAAAGGCCGGAATATGAACCTATTGATCAGCCCTGAAGGTACTGTCCTCATTCATTATGCAAAACGATATTTGTTGGGCTTCGGCGAAGTAGGTGAAACACGTGTATTTCAGAAGGGTCCTGAAATCATCCAGACGGCCAGTACGCCTTACGGTGTGATTGGTGTTTCTACGTGTCGGGATATGAGTTTTCCTTCTTTCATCCGGCAAGCCGGTAAAAAGAATGTTGATGTGATGCTGGGACCATCCTATGATTTCCCGAAAAGCGTCACCCCGTCATATTATTTACGGGCTGTCGAAAATGGTTTCTCTTTTGTTCGACCCACCTATAATGGAATCAGTTATACGGTCGATTATAACGGAAATATCCTGGCCAAGATGGATTCCGAACTGTCGAAAGATGGTATGATGTACGCCGATATACCCATTAAAGGAATACGAACTCTCTATTCCCGCTGGGGTGATTGGCTCGGTTGGACATGCGTGCTGGGCGCTTTGCTATGCGCTATTTATGCTTTTGCTCGAAAGCGTTTATAAGGAATCTGCATAACCTCACTGCTTCAGTGGACGGCGAAAAGGCGCGCCGCCACTCAGCAGCCCGTTGGCCAGCAATGAAAGCCATAATGTAATGAAGGGGGCATAAATATGGGAGAGAATGGGGACATCCTATAGTCGAATGGCTAACAAGCCTTTTGCAGCAGAGCCGCTGATGCACAAACGTTCGATTTACAATACTAAACTAGAAGGAGAAACACTTGAATAAAGAACCAAATAAAAAACGCAAATTTTCAGAAGGATTATTAGATGTCGAAACTATATTGAACAATTTGGAAATATGTCCTGGCCAAAGAATTCTTGATGCCGGTTGTGGTAATGGTTACATGTCGAAAAGATTTTCGAAATTAGTTGGAAATACAGGTAAAATTTATGCACTTGATCCTGATAAAGAAACGATTAATAATCTTAAACAGGAAGTTGATAAAACCAATATTGAACCTTTAGTTGGCGATATTACTAAAACAACTGAACTGAAAGACTGCACCATAGATTTAATTTATCTTTCTACAGTATTTCACATTTTTTCGGACATTCAGATTGTGGGTTTTAAGAAAGAAATAAAACGCATATTAAAGCCAAAAGCTCAATTAGCCATTGTCAATATTCATAAAAAAGAAACTCCTTTTGGACCTCCTTTAGAAATGCGTTCTTCTCCTGAAGAATTACGACAAAAACTCTCTCTTACTCCTAAAGAACTTATTGAAGTCGGTGATTATTTTTACATGCAATTATTTGTGAATATATAGATTACGGAATCTAACGCCGCTAATCAGCCGTCGCAAAAGCCGCGCGGCTGATTAGCGGCGTTATTCTTTCAAGCATTAAACAGACTTTGGGTAAAAATAGAAATGAATTTTTCAACATTTAGAATGATTCATTTTGTCAAAAACCCCATTATCCCAAATTCCGATTGTTAAAAACCGATTCATGGGTCTATAAATTATATTTCTTGAAAGGAGAGAAACATGGCCAACATTGTTGAACCAATTACCGCGTCGCCATCAAAAGCGGAGCTTGATTTGAGGATGGATAAAATCAGGTCGTTGATGGCCAGAGAGAAGCTGGATTTTTATGTTGTCGCTCACACCGACAATGTTTATTACCTGACCAATTTTGCCTATATCCCCTTTGAAAGGCCGTTTTTTCTAATTGTTTCGGCCGAAGGCAAATCGGGTCTTATTGTTCCGCTCTTAGAGGTCAGTCATGCTCAGCAGCGAATCCTGATCGATGTGAATTACCATACCTACTATGAGTATCCGGCACCGGCCGGAAAGACATTCGCCGATACGCTCAGCAAGGTGATCGGTCGCGAAAAGAAGGTCGGCATTGAATCGTCACTGTCCATTGCCTTGCAAAAAACCATTCCCGGGAAAGTGGTTGTGACCGATCTGGTTGACGAGGCCCGACTGGTCAAAACCGACTATGAAATCGGCAGAATCGCTTACGCTTCCAGTGTGACCGAAGCGGGATTGAAGAAAGTAATGGAACTGGCCAGGCCCGGGGCCCAGTTTTCCTCTCTTTACAGCGCCGGCAGCCAGGAGATGCTCGTCAAGGTTGTCATGGAGATGCCGGATGTCAATATGTTAATGACAAAATTTTTAGCCGCTGTCTGGCCCAAAGCCCTTTCTGCCCGACCCCACTCGATCCCCGGTCTGTTCGATGCCCTGGAAGAGGGGGGGCCGAATGTCACCATTGTCGCCGGCCAGGCAAATGGATATTCTGCAGAACTGGAGAGGACCTTTTTTATCAAAACAATACCGGACAAAGCTGAAAAGCTGTTCGATCTATGTATGGCGGCCCGCCAAAAGGCTTTCGATCTGATTAAACCCGGTGTCAGGGCGGAAGACGTCGACAGGCAGGTGTTGCAGATCATCAAGGATGCCGGCTATGAAAAAAATATCCTGCACCGTACCGGTCACGGTTTTGGTATAACCGGACACGAGCCGCCCTGGATAGCTCTTGGCAGCGATCATGTACTAGACAAAGGCATGATGATCAGCATTGAACCCGGCATTTATGTCGAAGGTGTGGGGGGATTCCGCCATTCAGATACTGTTGTGATTACCGATGACGGGTGCCTTTCGCTGACACAATATCCCGACAAGCTGGAGGATCTTATCCTGTCCGGTGAATGAGAAAAGAGGACATCCCTAAATTGATAAATTGCCCAGATTACATTTGATAAATAATTAATACTGAAAGCCTTTGGCCAAAATGGCAACATTGGCATCTTGACTAATTGATATTCTGGTCCGGAGTTTTGTCGCACATAAAAATGTACTGCCAATACCCGGCTGATTTAAGAGGAAGATGTTATGCAGATAGACGGTCATCATGCATTAACATATATTGGAGCGCGGTTTGGGAACCCATGGGGTTAGAACATTATTACTGACAAAAGGCGGGAAGGGCAGGTCTAAACAGGTAAAATTCAAACGTGAAATGGCTTAGGTCAGGTGTTCGAGTAATAGAGGTAGAGGGATGAGAGATATCAGGATAGGAATTATTGGGTGCGGGCAGGTATCGCGAGTCGGGCACGGCCCTGCGATTTTTAGCGACGACAGAGCAAGGATAGCTGCAGTCGCTGATCCTGATGAAAAGAACCGGGAGCATTTTATCCGGAAATTCCGTGTACCAAAGGACTATGCCGATCACAGAACGATGCTTGAAAAAGAGGACCTAGATGCAGTTGTAATCGCCACACCACCATGGCTTCACCCTATGCAGTTTAAGGATTGTATCGATGCAGGAGTCAATATCCTATGCGAAAAGCCTCTTGCCTCAAAGCTTGCAGACTGTATGGAAATGGTGGAATTGGCAGATGTATATAATAAAATTGTTCAGATATGTCACTCAAAACGGTTTGAGACCGGGTTTGAGAAGTTAAAAAGATGGTTGGAATGTGGACATCTGGGGCAAATCTATCAGACAAGTGTGTATTGGCACTATTATATGCCAGACTTTTCACGTGGATGGTTGCGAAGAGCGCTTGATGTTCTAAAACTGGCCGGGGTTGATCTTGAAAAGAAATATGGGAGCTGGCGCTATTTTGACGAGAGGGCCGGCGGCGGCGATTTTTTTGATCATGGTCCGCATTATATTGATCTTTTCAGATTTTTCTTCGGAGAAATTGAATCAATCTATTGTACAACCAGACGATTTTACGAATCCCATAAATTTGAAGACCTCGCTGTTGCTGTTTTTTCCCTTCAGAATGGCTCTATTGCTGTTATGGAGAAGAGCATCATGGCTCTTGGAAGGCCAAGCGGGTTCGAGAAGGGCTTTGTTTACGGAGAGCATGCAAAGGTGGAATTTGAGGCCTTTCATGAGTATCAGCACAAACCCATGAAACTCAAGGTCTACAAAAAGATCAATATCTTCCCTGACATATCTACGCCGATATTTCTTCCCAAAGGGATACAGCACACTCTTTACTTCAGGCAAATGAAGTACTTCATTGACAGGTTAACCGGTGAGACTACCGTAATAAAAGACTACGAAGGACAATGGTCAGCAACAGTTGAAGACGCCATGATGGCAGTTGCATGGACATTGGCAGGTTATCGATCTGCCGAGGAGGGAAGGGAAATCCGTAAAGAGGAGCTTTTTGCCCAGGTTGATAAGTCTTCGTAGAGGACTATCCAATCTTTGCAATCGAATCATCATATCAGGCCTTGCAAACATTAGAGGGCCGGATAGTTATTGTTGATAAGATATTAATCCGGGAAGGATTTACATTACCTGTCTTAGATGCTTAAGAGAAACCAAATCATGATTTATACTGACGAAAATAGGGCAGGGTTCTTTTTTGCATAAGTCAACTTTATGATGTCATCGAGCTTGAATACCCCGCCTACAAAGCGGGTTATTATTCATTCTATGAGCCGTTTTTTGCTGGCTGGAAAACAAAAAAGCACAAAAGGTAAACGATATACTCGCTTGATCGTAAGGTTGCTGGAACACTTCGAGCGGTGAAGCATTTCTAAAGATTACCGGAATCCCTGATCGATCGTTCTTTTGGCTGCTCGCTCCAGGATCTGAACGCCTACGATCATCATCTGGAACCTTTGGTCGGACGTCTGCCCGTGGTAGTAGCGGTAGTAAATCTGCTGGGCAATTACCGCCAGGCGGAACAGGCCGAAACAGTAGTAGAAGTTGATGTCATCGAACGACTGACCGGATTTTTTTGCATAGAGATCGATCTGTTCTTTCCTGTTCATTGCGAATTCGATCGGTTCCGGCATGAAGCGCATCATTTGCAGGTCGGGGGGGTCGTTTTTTTCAACATGGTATGCCAGGATATTCCCGACATCCATGATTGGATCACCGATTGTGGCCATCTCCCAGTCCAACACCCCGATGATCTTAGTCGGATCGTTGGCATCCACGACCATGTTATCGAGTTTGAAATCATTGTGGATGATGGCTGCCCGGCCGGGATCAGGAGGCATGTTCTCATGAATCCAGGCCATTATGTCTTCACAATCCGGGGCATCAGGGGTGCGGGCCTGACAATAGCGTTCACTCCAGCCTTCGACTTGGCGCTTTATATATCCTTCTGGTTTGCCGAAATTTTCAAGTCCAACTTTTTTATAATCGATGGAATGCAGCGCTACATGCACATCCACCATGTTTTCATTCAATGCGCGGGCCTGATCCGGGCTGAACGTGATACCCTCGGGCAGATCTTTCCTGATTACTATGCCTTTGATACGCTCCATCAGGTAAAAGGGGCAGCCCAGTATGGATTCATCCTCTGTGTACACCACTGGTGTCGGACACCAGGGAAACACCTCGTGTAACGCTCCCAGAATGGTGTACTCCCGTTTCATATCATGGGCGCTCTTGGCCTTTCTTCCAATCGGCGGTCTTCTAAGGATCAGCTCTTCTTTCCCGATCCTGACGAGATAGGTCAGGTTTGAGTGACCACCAGGAAACTGTTTGAGGGAGATTTTTCCTTTCTGATACGGGAGAGAGTCTTTCAGGAAGGCCTCTATCTTGCCGGTATTGAGTTCTTCCCCTTTCCTTGTCGAGATAGCCTGGTCTGTTTTATTCATCAGCCCCTCCTTCTCTTATGCCTGACCTGATGTATTTCTAGGAATAGGAGAAATGTTAAGCTCCTTCAAAAAATCGACGCGGATTGTCAACCATCATGGTTGAGATCTGCTCCTCGTTTATTCCGGCTTTTCTCAACACGGGAAGGACGTCCTCGAAGATATGGGTGGGTTTCCAGTTCGGCATCACCATCGAGAGGATTTCTGAAATGCCGGGCCTGGCAAGCCAGAAATTGACCCAGTCATGCGAAAGCATAATCTGCGATGCATAGCCTAGGCCGATAAGCCCGATCAGGCATGCTTCACGGTGCGAATCCGGCGGTGTTCCCACCTGGCCTTCGATACCGAAACGGTCGAATCCTATATATACCCCTTTTTCCAGGATGCTCATCAGATAATCGATATCCGTGCTGCCGCCGATGTGGCCGATCATGATCCGCTTGGGATCTGCCCCTTCGGCAATCAGCAGATCCGCCTGTTCCGGCCCCATGGTGCCTTCTTCGGTATGGGTCAGGATAGGGACGCCGTCTTCTTTCGAAACTTTTGCGGCCGCCTTGAAAAACATTTGTTCGTAATCGGTAATGACACCTTTACTTGATGCCAGCTTAAATACTCCGGGTTTGATTCCCGTAGAGCCAATGCCGTCAGTAACCTCTTTTTTAAACATGTCATATATTTGCGCTACGCCGTCTCCGAATTTGCTCAATAATTTGAAATACGGGGTGCCCCCCTCTTCTTCAGAGTAGTAGCCCGAGGCACAAATGATATTGATACCGCTTTTTTCTGAAATTTCTTGTAACATTAACGGGTTGCGGCCACAATCATTCGGAGTGACATCTACTACTGTATTCACCCCGTGGGATTTGATCTTATCAACCATTTCCAGTCCTGAACGGACGCAGGCATCTCGATCAAAAGGGCCCAGGGTTATGTCCCCTTCACATCCGGGAAATCCAAAAACAAAATGTTCGTGAATCAGAGTTTTACCAAAAGTGTCTGGTGCTACGGGGCCCAATACGGTTTGTGTTTTTTGCATAATCCTTCCCTTCAATATCCACTACATTTTTTTTAATTCTTCTTTCATCAGCTTTCCGCCCGGGTTTTTTGGCAGCATTGTATCGGTTAAAACGACATAGTCGGGCACCTTGAAATCAGCAATGCGTTCGCGGCAAAAATCTTTTACTTCATCAACTGTAAGAATTTCACCCGGTACCGGCCAGATAACTGCCTTGATTTTTTCGCCCAAAACATTGTCCGGAACTCCAACGACCCCAACTTCGAGTACCTTTGGGTGCAGGCTGATCAGGTTTTCAAGCTCAACAGAGTAGACATTCTCGCCGCCTCTGCATATCATGCTTTTAATGCGGTCAACCACATAGGTGTAGCCTTCATCATCCATGTAGCCTAAATCGCCGGTTTTAAACCAGCGTCTACCTTGTTTGTCGGTAAAGAAACTTGCGGCTGTCTCTTCCGGCAAGTTCCAGTACCCCGGGCTGATTGAAGGGCTGCATGCCAGGATTTCCCCGGTCTCTCCCCGGGCCACATCATTCAGTTCCGGGTCGACAATGCGAAGCCCGCTGTTGCCCAGGGCACCGCCAACGCTACCGGGTTTGGAAATAATCGTATCCCAATCTCCCGCCATTCCCAGCAGCCAGCCGGCCGAAGCCCCTTCGGTGAAGCCATAGCCGTTTCCGATGCGGGAGTCAGGGAAATCTTCTGAAAGTCTGAGGCACATCTCGGGCGGCATGGGAGAGCCGCCTTGCAGGATGTAGGCAAGATTGTTGGCTTTGACGAGGTCAGGATATCGAGGCTGCAGGCTTAAAATCCAGTACATGGCGGCGACAATGATGGTGAAGTTTATCTCTTCGTCGATCAGCACGTTAAGCACCTGTTCCGGGCTGAAGGTTGTAATTGCCACAGCTGAAGCACCCATCAGGTTCAGATTGATCAGGGTATGCAACGTTGTGACATGGAAAAAGGGCGTCACAATCAACTGCTTCCATTCGCTGATGTCTGTGTCAGGGTCATAGATTTTTGACAGGGAGTATTTGCAGTTCATAGCATTATTGACCACACCGCGGTGCAGTATGATGGTGCCCTTGGGTTTGCCGGTTGTGCCCGAGGTATAGATCAAACTGCAGATGTCTCTTTCGCTCACATCAACTAGGACTTCCCTCGGGGCCTTTTTCTCCATCATGCCCCACAGCGGTATAGCCGAGTAATTTTCTTCCGCACCGGAAATGAACATATGACGCAAATCGGGTAGAGAACCTTGAAAATGCTTAACGCTGTCCCACAAGGGTGCTTCGATCGCTACGGCAACGCAGCCGCTGTCTTCCATCTGTCGCAGGGCTTCATCCCCGGCCAGCCTGGCATTGACGATGACTGAAATGGCTCCGATCTGCGCTAATGCCAGATACATGACAAAGGCCTCGGGAATATTGTTCATCATGATTGCAACTCGTTCGCCTTTTTGGATGCCATAGTCCTGTTGAAGGCAGAAAGCAACGTTGTTGACAACTGTATCAAATTCATTGTAGCTCCAGCGGATATTGAAATCAGGGAAAAAGAGCATTTCCCTATCTCCGAATCGGGCCACCCCTTCTTTCATGAGTTCGGTCAACGTCCCATAACGGCAGGCCCATAAATCCTGGATCTCTTCTTCATAGCGTACCTTAATTACCCCGTCCTTTGGCCATTGCAGGGGTGGTTTAAGAGATGCTTGAGAATATTTTTCTGACATGAACCCCTCCTTTTTTGTGAAAAAAGAATAAAATAAAATTGTAATTATGTATATTTTACTATGTAAAACATTACGTGTCAATAAATAGACCGAGCGTTCGCTCCATTTGAAAAACTGATATTGCTTTTGAGGATGAAGATTCCAGGATATTTTTTATCCGGCACAAGGAATTGGATTCTTTTTTCTGACATAAATCAAACCAATGACATTGAGTCAGCCTTAATGCTTTGTTCCTCTAGCTCTTTATACGATTTTGATGCAGGGTTTTCACCGCTTATAGGCAAGTTTACCGGCAGACTTTGCCACAAATGGCGTAAACCTGCTCGCAAAGCGATTTATTCAGTTCACAAGGAAATCGAAGGTACATGCTCCGGCATTGTACATTCTGTATGCAGAAACATACTCTCTAGGCGCATATAGTGGTTCATAATAATTGCAAGATAAAAAACACTTGTCCTGTAGCTTGTTACAACATAAATTGAACATTAGGGCCAAGCACCGGTTCCAAATTGCCCGCTCTTAATCAGTGCAGAGGAATTATAAATGAATTTGAACAATCAGAAATTAGGATACATCGAGGGTTGGTTATCCGCAGTAATCAACATCGTGCTGTTTGTTTTCAAGCTTTGGGTGGGTATGCTATCCGGGTCTGTCGCCATGGTGGCTGACGCCTGGCACACCCTCTCCGACACGTTGACCTCAGGCATTGTGCTTTTGGGATTCTGGATTTCCGGAAAACCGGCTGATGATAACCACCCATTCGGGCATGGCAGGGCCGAAGTTATCGGTGCCGTTATTATCAGCACTCTGTTGGCCGTGGTTGGGGTCGGTTTTCTCATAAAATCCATCAGACAATTATTGAGCTTTCATCCGGTTACATATGGAAATGTTGCAATAATTGTCTTTGCTGTATCGGTTATCGTGAAAGAAGGGATTGCCAGGTTTTCCATCTGGGCCGGGAAAAAGATTGATTCACGCTCACTTATTGCTGACGGCTGGCATCATCGCAGTGATGCGATAGCATCACTCCTGATTGTTATCGGTGCCTTTGTTGGGAGAATATACTGGTGGGTGGATGGGGTTTTGGGAATCATTGTTTCGCTCCTGATCATGTACGCGGCCTTCGATATTTTCAAAGGAACAGCCGGGGATCTGATGGGCGAAGAAAGCGACAAAGAACTCGAAGAACAAATAATGCAGGTTGCAAAATCAATATCTCCAGAAGTATCGGGTATTCACCACATTCATGTTCACAAGTATGGTGTTCATAAGGAAGTCACCTTCCACATATGTTTTCCCGGTGATAAACCCCTGAAGCAAATACACGAGGTTGCAGATGAAATCGAAAATGCTCTCAGGGACAGGATGAATATTGAAGCAACGATCCATTTTGATCCGGATTATCCGGATGATTAGGTTTCAGGGAGAATGTATCATCTTTTTATGATAAGCCTGTTTTTTTAGTGCTCTTTGTTTGTGGTTGTCAAAAGATGATATGCGGGTATTCGTAACACAGATCATGTTCAGCGCAGATGCACTTGTAAGTTTGTGCCATTGTATTACAAGTAGTGATTAAAAAGTTTTTAGTGTTGTTATTTTAAGATAAGGAGGTTTGCATGTCCACGTTCAGTTTGGATGAAGATCAGCGGCAAATTAAAGACGCCATGGGTAAATTTGCTGCAGAGGAGATGAGGCCCATTGCGCGCGACTGTGATGAAGAATTAAATATTCCGGATGATTTTCTTGATAAGTCATGGGAGTTGGGGATTGTCACAAATGTCATTCCAGAGAAGTACGGAGGGTATGAATTCGGCCGCTCGGTTCTGAATAACACGATTCTGACAGAGGAGCTAGCCTATGGGGACCTCAGCTTGGCCATGGCCGCTCTTGCACCGAATTTGTTTGTCCTGCCGGTCATGGAAATGGGCACGGATGAGCAAAAAGAGAGATTTCTTCCTGAGTTCTGTGGATTAAGTGCCAAGGTGGGATCATTGGCCATCTTGGAATATTCGATCGCATTCGATGTCAGCGAGATCAAAACCCGGGCAACTCGCTCAGGTAATCAATACATTTTAAACGGCCAAAAATGCCTGGTGCCGATGGCGGATAAGGCCGAGGAATTTCTTGTCGTGGCCAGGGCTTCAGGCGCTGCTGCCGGCACAGGCATTGATGCCTTCATTGTAGAGAAAACCATGCCCGGTATTGAAGTGAGCGAAAAGGAAAAGCACATGGGGCTCAATGCCTTGAGCACTCATACCCTGATATTCGAAGATTGCAAGGTCTCTGCCGACAATCGCCTGGGAGGAGAGGGCGGGTTTGATTATAACAGGCTTGTCGGATGCTGCCGGATCGCCCTGGCTGCAGCAGCCGTGGGGTTGGCTGGTGCAGTCAAGGATTACTGTGTTGACTATGCCAGAGAGCGGATTGCCTTTGGCCAGCCGATTGCAACCCGTCAGAGTATTGCCTTTATGCTGGCGGATATGGCTATCGAAATTGATGGTGCCAGGCTGTTGAATTATAAGGCTGCCTGGAATGCTGACCAGAACTACGATCTTGTACGCATTGCTTACCTCTCGAAAAAATATGCATCTAAGTGGGCATTCACCATTGCTGATAATGGTGTGTCGATTCTGGGCGGCCACGGGCTGATCCGCGAACACCCGGTAGAGATGTGGTTTCGCAACGCTCGGGCCTTTTCCATGCTGGAAGGCATGATCATCGTGTAAAGGGGGTAAAGAAATGATTAGTTTTGAGACACCGGAAATTCTTATTCAGGTCAAAACCATGCTGCATGATATGGCACGCGATATCATGCGGCCTATTGCCCGTTATTACGATGAACACGAGCATGAAGAAGCCGGAGAACTTCGAGCGTTTGCTGCCATTAGGCAGGCCGGGAAGCGAAGAAAATCAAAGGATGCACATAAAGAAAAGAAAGAGAAAAAACCCACAGAAGACAGAATAGGCGCAAACCGTATCTCGGTTGCCGGGGCCGAAGAACTGGCCTGGGGTGATATGGGACTGATGCTTGCCATGCCTGGTAACGGGCTGGGCAATGCAGCCATTGATGCCGTTGCCACTGATGAACAGTATGAACGCTTTGGCTCGAAATACTGTGCCATGGCAATTACCGAACCCGGATGCGGTTCCGATGCGAGTGCAATCACCATGACCGCCGTGTTGGATGGAGACGAATATGTGCTCAACGGCGAAAAAATTTTTGTAACCGACGGGCAGCGCAGTGAAGCGGTGGTTGTATGGGCCACCATTGATAAAAGCCAGGGTAGGGCAGCTATTAAATCGTTTGTGGTCGAAAAAGGCACTCCTGGATTCAGGGTCGAAAAACTGGAAAAGAAATGCGGTATCCGTGCCTCTGACACAGCAACCCTTGTTTTCGAGGATTGCCGTATCCCTAGAGATAATCTTCTGGGCGATCCCGAAATAAAGCCCGAGGAAGGTTTCAAAGGGGTGATGAAAACTTTTGACAACACCCGGCCCCTGGTAGCCGCTATGGCTTTGGGTTGCGCCAGAGCAGCCTATGAGTTCACCAGGGAAGTTTTTGAAAAAGAGGGAATCCGGGTTGCATATGGTCGAGCCAGAATCAAGCAGAGCGCGGTTGAGCGAAATTTGCTGTGGATGGAAGCCAATCTCGAGGTTATGCTGCTTCTGGTTGAACGGGCAGCCTGGATGACCGACAATGGTTATCCTAACAACCTGGAGGCATCAATGTCCAAGGCCAAGGCCGGCAAATACGGCAATCTCATCGTTCAGAAATGTGTTGAGCTGCTGGGCCCCCTGGGATATTCCCAAGAATATCTCGTGGAAAAATGGATGCGGGACAATAAGGTCAACGATATTTATGAGGGCACTCAACAGATCCAGATGCTGGTTATTGCCCGCAGGATACTGGGATACGGACGTGATATGCTCAGTTAATAAACTTGTTATTTCATTAGGCAAGTTGCATCCGGATTTGTTGTGCCTGCCTTATGAGCATAAAGGTCTTGATATCGCTGCGCCTCGCGGGTAAGAGAAAATTATGGGGTTTCTGTTTCAGTCGACCGAATCATTCGAGCTTGATCTCGCGACCCTTCAGGAGGAGCAGCGCACCGCGGTAGTTGCGGCGATAAATACTCACTGCCCCAATTTACAGTGCGATCAGGATGCCTTTTTCCGGTACGCCTATCAGCCCCAAGAGATCGCTCTGTTGGGTGAGTGCTGCTCTTCTCTGTATGTTCTCCCGGTAAATGACGATCAGAGCATCATCCTCACCGTCGACGAAGACCCGCTTTTCGATCAAATTATCGTCACCCTCATCCGGATCGCACAATCGGCACGGATCATGGAGACCTATTTGGATGTCGCCCGCCTGATATACAACCAAAGCGGACTGGCGGAGAACATTGATGGCTGAGATAAAACCGATCTACGACGAATACGGGGTTATCTTCGAGGCCCAGAAGCGGCTGATCGACGATCGGCTCAGGATGGCTTTTTTTGAGGCTCTGGCTGAGTTGGAGGACAATGAGTGCCATCGTACGCGCCATTTCCCCAAGACCCGGCTTCACCGGGTGACCGGGGTCAGGGAGGCCATTTACCGGGCCGATGTCACCAAGATCTCGGGCTGGCGGATCCATTTGCAGTACATAGACGGCAGTCTGCACCTCAAGGACCTGGTTGATGGTGCCCTGCATGAGGATATCCTCAGGGTAATCAAATCCAAGCGTGGTCGTTATGAATGAAGAAGACAACACAGGCAACGCCCGACAATTTTGTATCGCAAAGATAGAGAACATTGCGGATGGGTTGCTGATTGGATGGATGATTTCAATTAATTGATGAAGATTCAAAATTAAAGACCTGTCCCAGATCTTCCCGAATATAAAACAAGGGAGGGAGACAATGACAATCCGTATGACCGAATTGACGTTTCTGGAACAGTTTGCGCCGCGTTACGGCATTCCTGTGCCTCGACATATCGAGGGAACCGCCAAACGCTCAGAACTGAAGCGGGCCCTGGAAGAATGGGGCGGCCGGGCCCTTGTCAAACCGGATGTGCTGGCCGGCAGACGGGGAAAGGCCGGTGCTATAGCACAGGTCGATAATGTGCAGGATGCAATCCGCCAGATAAAGCGCATTTCCGGCACTGAAATCAGTGGGCATATGCCGCGCAGTGCCTATCTGGTTGAAAAAGTTCCGGCCGCCTTCGAGATGTTTTCCGCCATAACCTATAATTCATCCTTTCTACAACCATCCTTCAGTGTTTCTTTGGAAGGCGGGGTAGATATTGAAGACGTGCCTGACAACAAAAAGGTGACCATGCCGGTTGACATATTCCGGGGTCTCGATGCTTACCAGGCCGGTGAGTTGCTCGAAAAGCTCGGCTGCGAGAAAAAACTGATCAGTGAACTGTCGCGAGCACTGGTCTCATTCTGGGATTTGTTCGTTTCCACGGGAATGCTGAGCGCCGAGATCAATCCCTGGCGTATTACCCCAAAAGGCAAAATCTATGCCTGTGATTTCAAGGCTACCGTTGACGATTCAAATTATAAATCCAAGGTTCCGGGGTTGGAATTTCCAGACTACCCCGAAAATATAAGTGCCTTCGAAGAGGAAATGGCTGCCTGGAACTCTTCAAGTCACCAGGGACAGGCCCACGTGTCTGAACTGGGCGGCAGCAAGATCCTGCCGATTCTCTTCGGAGGCGGTGCCTCAACTATTATCACGGAAACCCTTGAGATCGCCGGCGGCGACCCCATGTTCCTCTCCGATTTCGGCGGGAATCCTCCCTATGAGCGCATGCTGGGTACCGCCAGGATATGCTTTGATCACAAGCTCAAAGATGCAAAACTGCTCCTGATCCTGGGCGGCAAGGCCAATAATACATTTATCGATGTCACTTTTCAGGCAATTGCTGATGCTCTGCTTGCCTATATAGACGAGCATGGTCCAATCTATATACCTGTTGTGGTCGGCCGCGGAGGACCGCGCTTGGTCAAGGGACTGCTGGCACTCAAGCAGGTCCTCGAATACCTCAAGCTGCCCTATGCGATATTCGGGCCGGATTCACCGGTAACCCTGGTGGCGGAGTATGCCGCCAAGCTCGTCAATGCCATACCGGAAAGCAAGGAGGTGTTCTCATGAGAGCCAAGACCCTATCTGATCTTCTGAAAAAAGGTGACCGGATTGCGGTTTCCAATATTACCGGCCGCGAGGCTTCCAAGGTCTCCGAGGAAAGCCAGAAATACTGCGCCAATATCATCGGGGGATGGGCCCTGGGCAAGGGGGGAGAAATCATTCAGACCGCCGGAGGAACCATCCCGGTTTTTGCGACATTCGAAGAGCTGATGCGACTTACGTCACCGGAAATGCACCCCAACAAGATAATCATCTATTCTCCGCCTGCGGCCGTCTACGGAGAGATCAAAGAGGTGGTGGATCATGGCCGTGAGAGTATCGAAACCATTTTTGTCATCACCGAACACGTTTCCGTCGAAGTGACTGCCAAGGCCTACATGCTCTGCCGGGATGCCGGGATCGACATCATCGGTTGCAATACGCTGGGTATGATCAATGTCCACGACCAGGTGCGTGTCGGTGCCGTTGGTGGAGACTCGCCCCGGGAAGCGTTTCCTCCGGGTTCGGTCACCATCCTTTCCAACTCAGGCAACATGGTCAATACAATCGCCGGTTATCTCCAGGCCGCCGGAATGGGCACTGCCTATGGCATTTCCACCGGTAAGGACACCCTTATTCTGACCCCTGTCAAGGTCCTGCTGGAATTGGCCCGGCAAGACCCGCTAACCAAACTTGTAGTCTTGTATGTCGAACCCGGCGGTCTCTATGAACACGAGGCAATCGAGATGATCAAACAGACAGGTTTTTCCAAGCCGGTCGTGGTGTATGTGGCCGGAACCATTGCCGAGAAGCACAGCATATCTCTGGGGCATGCCGGGGCCGTTGTGGAAGGCCGCCTTACCACAGCCACAGCCAAGATGGTTGAATTCGATGCATACTTCGGAATAAAGGCCTTTTCAACAGACAGGCGCTATAGAAAGACAGCCGAGTTGAGAGAAATCCTCCAAAGGGGGATCCGGGTAACGGCCCTGCACCATATTCCCAAGGCTATCCGGCTTGTATGTGATACGCTGGATATCCCGCGTGATATCAGCAGTGCGAAATTTTTAAAACTCAATCCCTGGTTTGTCAACCTGGGTGAGCTTGCCAGGCAGATCCCTCACGAACTGGATCTGGCGCCGGGTGTTATTCCCCAGCCCTATGCCCGCCAGGTGAAGGAACAGGAGCAGTCAAAGCTGGGCATCACCATGAGCCGCCAGAATATGCGCAATGCCTCGCATGCCAGCTCCAACGACGGGGTGACGCCCCGGGTCTGCGGTTACTCACTCATGGATATCATGAGTAAGAAATCGTTTACCGCGGCCCTTATACTCTATTGGACCGGGGAGCTTCCACGCGACCAATTTGAAGAAAAGCTGGCTGAGATGACCCTGATTGCAGCCTTGACCAACGGTCCGGGCACCATTTCGGCCCAGGGTGCCAAACTTTCCGGTTCGGCCGGTAATACGCCCAATACGGCCATGATCGGGACCCTGGCCACCATGGGTACCACCCACGGAGGCAATGGCGCCGAGGCGGTCCGTTTCCTGATCAATGTTTTTGGCAACGAGGATATCGATGATCCGTACAATTTCGGACTGGATGTAGATGTCATAGCAAAGAAGAGCGCCGATGAATTCAAGAAGCATAAGCTGGCAGCCAAAGAGGCCTCACTGGAATACCGCAGAATACCCTGCCTTGGACACCCGGTTTTCCGTAATGATCCAATCAACTACGATCCTCGTGAACAGGTGATCTATAATTACATCAAATCACAGGGGCGCACCAATGTCTTCCTGGAATTTTATCACCGGCTGGTGCATGCCATCAAGGATAACGGTGCCATGGACAAGGTTTTGGCAGTCAATGTGGATGCTGCCCTGGCCTGTGTCTGGCTCGGTATCTGCTGGCGGCACCTGCGCGAAAAACACATGACTATTCAGCGGGCCATGGATATCCCCTTTATCGCTTTTGCCCTGGGCAGGGCCGCCGGCGGTGCCGGGGAATATCTGGACCACAAAGATTTCGGCACTGATATGGATATGCGTATTCCGGCGCGTGATTGCAGGGCTCTTAGCAAACCCAGGGCTATCTAGGGTTTTGGGAGATTTTACCTGGAATCTACAATTATGGCCTTTCCTTTTTTACCCGTTCAATCCTAAAAGGCCCGACCATCTTGACATGGCCGGGCCTTTTGTTCGTAATGTGTTTATCTTTGGTGGTTATTTTTCACGCCAATACGGCCAGGCCATAATTCCGCCTTCCATAACCTTGACATTTTTCCAGCCGTTGGCTTCGAGGACGAGAGCTGCTTCGTAGCCCCGCAGGGATATTTTGCAGAAACAGATGATTTCTTTTGCCTTGTCCTCGGGCAGTTCGCCAAGTCGGCTTCGTAGAGCTCCCAGAGGAATGAGGGTCTCGCCTATACCAAGCCGCATTTCTTCGTATTCATCCGGGCCCCGCACATCAATGATAAAATAATCACCATTATCTTTAAGCTTTTCGTGCACTTGTATGGAGGATACCCCGTTAAGCCGGCCTTTCATCTTGTTCTGCATAATATGAGCCGTGGCGATGAAATGGTCGATGGCCAGCGAGAACGGCGGAGCATAGGGCAGGTCTGAATTCACCAGGTCTTCTACCGTGAGCTTTCCTTGAATGGCCATGGCCCACTGGGCGATCTGCTTGCTCACATTACCGGGACCAACACACTGGGCACCGAGGATCTCGCCGGTATTGCGCTCGGCTATCAGCTTGGTTACCAGCAGCATGCCTTCCATGAAACCGGGTTTGTCCGGGCTGGCATTAATCACAGTGACGATGTCCTCATAGCCCAGTCTTTTGGCGGCACTCTCGGACAAACCGGTGGAGCCTGCTGCAAAGTCGAATATCTTGCAGATGCCGGTCTGGAAAGTCCCCGGGAATGTAACGATGTTTTGCGAGGCGGCATTTTCTCCGGCTACGCGGCCCTGAAGATTGGCCAGGTCGCCATAAGGGGCCAGCACCTTCTTGCCGGTTAACCGGTTGAACACCTCCACACAGTCACCCACGGCGTAGATATCCGGGTCCGATGTCTGCATAAACTCGTTGACCTCAATCCCGCCGGTTTCGCCGATTGTAAGGCCGGCACCAAGTGCCAGCTTTACATTGGGGATCACTCCGATGGCTACTATGGCCAGTTCGCAGGGCAACTCGGTGCCGTTGGCCAGCTTGACCCCGCTGAGCTTGCCGTTTTCTCCCAGGAACTCGGCGATGCCGTTGCCGGTAATGACATTGACATCTTTGCTCTTCACATGGGTTTCAACCAGCTTGGCCAGCTCCCAGTCGAGGAAGGTCAGTAACTGCGGCAGAAGTTCGATGACCGTCAGTTCGATACCCGCCAGCTGCAAGGCCTCGCAGGTTTCGATACCGATCAGGCCGCCGCCGATAACTACGGCTTTTTTTATGCACTTTTCATCGCGCACTTTTCTGAGGAAGTCTGCATCCTGCATTGACTGCAACGTGGTGATACCATCCAGCTCAACGCCTGGAACCGGAGGCATTCTCGGGGTTGCCCCTGTGGCGATGATCAGTTTGTCGTATGCAAGTTCGCCGGCTTCCTTGGTCAATAAATTTCTGAATGAAACAGTTTTGTTATCGCGGTCGATCGAGGTGACTTCGGTATTAGTGCGTGCATCGATATCCTTTGCATTGAGGTAGAATTTCGGGTCGCGGGTAACACCGGTGGGGGTGCTAAGCAGCATGTTGCGGTCGTCGAAATAACCGCCCACATAGTAGGGATAGCCGCACGATGCCATGGACAGATCAGGATCTTTCTGCAGAATAATAACTTCGGCATCATTATCTATCCTGCGTGCCTTGGCTGCAGCCTTGGGGCCGGCCGCGGAGCCGCCTATAACAAGAATTCGTTTTTTGCTCATGAACTGTTCTCCTTGAGGTTTTTTATGAAACATATGTTAGGTATTTTTATTCTCGATGCTATCTCTATACTATCAGAATAAGCGCGGCATTGATCTATATCAAGGCTTCATTTCAATTTTTTTCTGAAACGGGAATCAGGTATTTGATGGATTTTCCCTGAGAAGAGTGCATTCAATCCATCTTTGAGATGTTCGTATGCAATGAACTGGTTTGATCGGTTCGGGAAAAGATATTCTGCCCTGGCGGCATGATTAGTAGCAAGATTGAAAAGACTTAAAGGTTTTTTTGCTTTTATTAAAATTATAGCATAAAAAATCATTGGGTCAGTCTGCATTGAATTTATAGCCTTCTCCATAGATCGAACCGATCACCTCTGAATCCGGAAGAACACAAGCGAGTTTCTTACGCAGATTTTTAATATGCGAATCGATTGTGCGGTCGTAGCCTTCGTAATCGTATCCCTGTACCTGATTCACCAATTCATTACGGGAAAACACGCGGTTGGGGTGGGCCATCATCACTTTGAGCAGCCGGAATTCGTTAGGGGTCAGATTCAGATCATACCCTCCTGCCGTTACCTGGCGGGTTTCTTCATTCAACTCAATGCCGCCTGCCGTAATCGTTTTTTCATTCCGAACGGGATTGAGCCTTCGCAGTACTGCCTTGACCCTGGCTATCACCTCGCGCGGACTGAAGGGTTTGCAGATGTAATCATCGGCCCCGATCTCGAGGCCGATGATGCGGTCGATCTCTTCGACTCTGGCGGTGACCATGATGATGGGAACGCCTGAAAACTTCCTGATCTCGCGGCAAACATCCATACCGTCCATGCCGGGCAGCATGATATCCAGCAGAATCAGGTCCGGTGCGTGTTGTTTTAAAAAGGGCATCACGCTATCGCCCCTGTCGAGAATAGATGCCCGGTAGCCTGATTTTTCAAGATAGTCTTTCAATAGTGTGGCGATCTTCTCTTCATCTTCAACGATCAAAATGTGTGGCACTGCCATATTGTATATTCCTTTTAAGCTTTCGTGATACGGGGCAGAATGATCTCTATTCTCAACCCTCCCAGGGATGAGTGTGCTGACCGGATTTCTCCCCCGAATGACTCCACGATGCTTTTACAGATAGCCAGCCCCAGGCCGCTCCCGCCGTTTTTACGCGATCTTGATGGATCGATGCGGTAGAGCCGGTCGAATATCCGCAAAAGAGAATCATCCGGCACACCCGGTTTTGTGTCATCGAAATGAATATGCACATTTTGACCGTCTGTGTTCAGCCGGATTTTGAGCTCTCCGGGTGATTCGGTGTAGCGCAGCGTATTTTCAAGGATGTTGGCGTACACCTGGGACATGCGGTCATGATTTGCCATCACTATGATTTCATCGTCTGCTTCCGGTTCAAAATTAACCGTAATGTGTTTTTGAGAAAATCTGGCGGCAAACATTTTTAAACTGTCCTGAAGCACCTCGCATACCATCACCGGCTTGTGTTTATCGGAAAGCGTTTCGGTCTCAGCCATTGACAGATTGTGAAGGTCTTCCACGAGCTTGGCCAGAAGCATTACCTCGGCATGTACGGATTCCAGCGTTTTCCCATTTATTTCGCGTACACCGTCCTGGATGGCCTCGATCTCACCGCGCAAAATCGCAATCGGGGTTCTAAGCTCGTGGGATATGTCCGAGATCCACTGTTGCCGCATGGTTTCATAGCGTTCCAGGGTTTGCGCCATGCGGTTAAAATCTTGTGCCAGTTGGCCTAGTTCATCACCCGAATGCACGGCAATGCGCGTTTCGAACTTGCGTGAGGCCAGGGCGTGGGCTCCATCAGTGAGCTGCCGGATGGGCCGCAGGATCTGCCTGGAAAGCAGAAATGCCACCAGTGCGGAAAGCAGCAGGACGGAAAACCCGATAATGATGAATGCTATGGACTGGCGGTAGATAAAGTGTTCTTCCAGGGGGTGCGACAACTTGAGCCGTTTTTTCAGGCCGAGAAATCCCACGGTTTTTCCGTCAACCACGATTTCTCTCAGGTAATGATCCTGGGTCGTGGTGGCTTTGCCGTAGATCGGTTGCCTTTGATTATCGAAAAGTGAAAGCCGACGTAAAATATTTCTATGCGGTGGTGCCGGTCGAATTTCATCGGGTATCGGTTCTATATTGCGCATGCCATCCAAATGGGCCGGACGGGGACCGCGTTTTTCCCAATCAGCAGAAGTTTCATCGGCAAGTAAAATGTCCCTGAAGGCCCGGGGATTTTCCCGGATAAAATTCCAGCCCTGTTGCGCGGAATATTCGATCTGAATCAGTTCCACATATTCGCCGAGCGTTTCCATCTCCAGCTTGTTTATGAAATCCTCGAAGCCTTTGACGACAAAATAGCGCATGATGCCCACCATCAGGACAATACTGATCAGGCTCGTGAGCAGAAATGCCAGGAAAAGTTTGTATGCCAGTTTGATTTTCACCTGTCCTTGAGCATCCATTAAGAATTCACGTAATATACCCTAGTGTGTATTGCAAACCATTTCCGCCCACTTCACACATTTCCCATATTTCCTCCATATTCTCTCCATAATCGCATGCTAGGTTTCTCTTCAGCCTGAGAAGACTTGGTAATGCGAAATTATCAGGCCGGAAAAAATCAGAAAAGAAAGGAGAAAATCAATGGAAGAAGAATCAATGAAAAAAGAAAAGTGGGGTAGCCTGGGGCTTAGAGTGATGGTTTTTCTGACCATACTGACGGTTTTCATGATACCGGGATTGTGCAATGCGGCCCAGGAAAATGCTTCGCATGAAGGAATGCCACCGATTCCCCCTGAATTGGCCGAACAATATGATTCCGATGGAGACGGCGAACTCTCGGACGATGAGCGTGATGCAGCCCGGGAGGCATTCATGGAAGAGTTCGATACCGACGGTGATGGTGAATTGTCCCGTGAGGAGCGGCATGCAGTCCGTGAAGCCCTTCATGATGCATTTATCGAGCGCTATGATACCGATGGCGATGGAGAATTGTCACAAGAAGAGCGAGAAACCGCCCGTGCTGATTTCGTGGAGCGTTTCGATGCCGATGGTGACGGCGAGCTTTCCGAGGACGAACGGCAGGCGGCCAGGCCCCGTGGTTTCGGGCATTCCGGCAAAGGCTTACATGGGAAGAGAAGCCAGTAACAGATTTGATATCCGGAACACAGGCCGGCTCGTTGATGCCGATGAGCCGGCCTGTGAGAAGGGTATTCTTTAAAATCGTTAAAGAAAAGGAAGAGGAACCATGGATTCATCTAAGACAATTCTACTTGCCGGCAAAAAATGTGCTATTGCAGAACAGGTCAGAAGATACCTGCAACCTGAAAACTTCACGCTTCTCAACGAGGATTTCAATACGGACAATTGCGCCAGGATCACCCTGGAACCGCCCGACCTTGTGATACTCGTAATTACTTCCTCTGACCGGACAGGGTTTGATATATGCAAACAATTGCGGTCGGATTATTCTGGCCTAATCCTCGTAATCATGCAGCAATCAGACGATTGTGACCGAATCCTGGCGCTCGAACTTGGTGCCGATGATGTGCTGGTCTATCCCTTTTCCGATCATTTGCTGCTGGTTAAAATTCATGCCCTCTTCAGAAGAACGGATTGCCGGAAGGTTTATGATCAAAGTCGAAGCATTTCAATCGGAGATCTTACAGTGGATACATCCAGGCGCGAGGCTTTTCTGGACGGAAGTTTCCTGGACTTGACGAGGCATCAGTTCGATCTTTTATGGTATCTTGTCGAGCATGCCGGGATCGTTGTGACACGTGATAATCTGTACCGGGATGTGTTCAATTTGGAGTACGACGGGGTTGATCGCTCGATCGATGTCTATATTTCCCGGCTCAGGCAGAAGTTAGGTGACGATCCTGTGAGACCGTCGTACCTGAAAACCGTGCGGGGCTTGGGGTATCTTTTTGCAAGAAATAAATTCTGAGTAAGGAAAAGATAAGATGATTAGAAAATTCTGGTGTTTTGTGTTGCTCTTTGTCTTGTGTATCTGCGGATGCGAATACAGTAGTGATGAAAACGACGAATATGATGATATGGTTTCGGACTACGAACTGTTCACGGTTGCCGGCCTCTGGGAGGCCTTTGAAAATGATGAGGATTACAACGGTGCTTATATCCTCGTCGAGGGGGTTTTGCACAGTGTGGGAGAGGATCTGGTGATTTTAATTGATGATGATACAGACGAAACCGTTGAATGTGAATTCGACTCCAGTATTGATCTTACCGCCCTTGAAGACGCGCTGGATAACGATGATGCTCAAGATGTCGTTACGGTCGGAGGAGTCTGTTATTACTATGACGATGACTCTTCCTATCCTTACCTCGACAGTTGCGATTACTACTATATAAGCAGTGACGAATAATGGGTTTTGTTCTGAATGTTTTTGTATTCGCATTTATAACAAATCATAATGGAAAAGAAGCAATGCTAAGCTCTGGTTCGGCAGGACTCTCCCCGTGCTTCATGCAGCCGGGCAGGAAACGGACGGATACAGGTGAACAATAATTTTCCTCATATAACCTCCTCATTACCCGGAGGGTAAATTTGATTACCCCTCCTTAAGGTAAATTCTTTACCCTCCGGGATTTTTATACAAAGAAAGGTGTTAGAAACAGGCAAAAGGCGAAAAGAAAGCAAAAAAATCCCGCACTGAAATACGCCAGCCTATTTCCACATAGTTCACACTGTTTCTCCATATTATCTCCACAATCTTTCGCTAGTTCTTGAGAAGGATGAGAACACAATTTTTCTCTAATGAAGCTACAGGAGGGAAGGATATGATAAAGTATCGACTGAGAAAAAATACTGGCATAATCATAGTGATCATTCTAATCTTGTTTTATGGTACAAAAGGTTTTGCTCAGGATCATAGACCTGCCCGTAAAAATCACAAATCAATTGAAAATCTACATGATCAATATGTGCCCCTGTATGTTCGAGGCGAAAAATATTTTTTCAATAAGGGGCTTTTTTATCACAAAACAAATTATGGGTATGTGGTTGTAAAGGCTCCTTTCGGGGCTATTCTGGTTTCTTTACCTGTTGGTTTTCAGAGACTTATTGTCGGGGACACAACCTACTATTTCTACGGGGGGGTATATTATTCTAAAGCACCGGGTGGTTATATGGTTATTGAACCGCCTCGGGAACTGATAGTGTATGAACGAACGCCAAGGCCGTATGGCGTTTATGAGAAAGTAATGGTAACAACTGATATTCTAAATGTCAGAAATAGCCCGGGGATGGAATTTTCTGTAAACCGCAAGATTTTCAAGGGTGATATTCTTGTGGTTCGGGGCAATGCTCCCGGATGGCTTTATGTAGAGCTTCCCCATGGAAAATTCGGGTGGGTCATGTCGGAATACGTTTTAATAAATCCTCCTTGTCAAAGTGGATAGACAATCAATCAAAATGATTTGTTAGACAATTGGTAGGGTGAAAGCGAAGAAAAATAACTCTATGAATGTAATCAGAAATCAGAGAACGACAGCAAACAAGAAATCGGATAGGAGCTTGGAAATTATATGTTGAACCGGAATATGATTGCAAATCACAGGGCCGCGGTATTGGTTGGAATGATCCTGTTTATTCTGGCAGGATGCAGCGCTGTAGGTCCGCAGTATGTCAGGGAAGATCCATCTGTCAGCCCTGCCTGGCACACTCGCCTGACAGACGGTCTCGAAGACCGGCAGGTTGATCCTCAGGAACTGGCCCAATGGTGGACCATGCTGGACGATCCTGTCCTTACCGGTCTGGTTGAGCGTGCAATCGAAAGCAACCTCGACCTGAAAGAAGCCCGGGTGCGTCTGAACGAGGCGCGCTCTCGTCGCTCGATTGCCGGTGCCGATCGATTCCCAACTCTCGGCGCCCGTGCCTCGGCCGGCAAGAGCCGCAGCAGCGAGGACAGCGGCAACGGCCTGGAGCGGGAATCCTATGCCACAGGATTCGATGCCGCCTGGGAACTGGACCTCTTCGGCGGCGTGAGGCGTGCCCTCGAGGCAGCCCAGTCCGATTACGAGGCAACCCGAGAGGACCTTAATGACGTGCTGGTATCTATCAGCGCCGAGGTGGCCCTCAACTATGTCGAAGTGCGCACCTTTCAGGAACGGATTGAGGTGAACGAGACAAATCTCGCAATCCTCAATGAAACCTATGAACTTGTTCAGTCACGCGCCCAGGCCGGTCTCGACGATGAACTGGCTGTTTTCCAGGCCAGGGTAAACCTTGAAAGCACCCGGGCACAAATTCCTTCCTTGCGTAGTGGGCTTGAAGAAGGGATGAACCGCCTGGCGTTGCTTCTGGGTGAACAACCCGGGGCTCTGCATGCAGAGCTCGAAAAGGCAAGGCCCATACCGGTGACGCCCCTTGAAGTTGCCGTGGGTGTGCCGGCCGATATCCTGATGCGCCGTCCGGATGTGCGATCTACCGAACGTGAACTGGCGGCTCAGACCGCACGGATAGGGGTGGCCACGGCCGATCTGTATCCCAAAATTACCTTCAGCGGTTCGATCGGGCTCGATGCCCTTTCGCTGGACAACTTGTTTACTGCGGGCAGCCGGACCTGGAGCTATGGTCCCGGTATAAGATGGCAGGTCTTCAATGCAAGTGCAATCCGGGCCAATATTGAGGTGCAGTCTGCATTGCAGGAACAGGCCCTGATACGCTATGAGGCAGCCGTACTTGCCGCCCTGGAAGAGGTGGAGAATGCCCTGGTTGACTATGCCCATGAACAGCAGCGCAGAGAGGCGTTGATCCAGGCGGTCGATGCCGCCCGGCAAGCCTTCGAACTTGCCCAGTATAAATACCAGGCCGGATTGACAGATTTCAGCACGGTGCTGGATTCCCAGCGAACGCTGTTGTCTCATCAGGATCAACTAGCACAGAGCAATGGGAGCGTCACCACTAATCTGATACGCCTCTACAAGGCTCTCGGCGGCGGCTGGATACCAATGGTGCCGGAAGTATCAGACAAATCAGCAAGCTGAGGAGAAACAATGAACGAAAAATTGCATTCACAAACCGAAATTGCCGAAACCTTGGGCCTCGACCAGGTATCGACAAAAAATCGAAAGCTGAAAAGGCGAATAGTGTTGGGATTGTTGATACTTTTCGCTGTGACGGTTGTTGCCATATTGAGTAATACAAACCAGGCTGCCGAAGCCGTACAATTCAAGACACAAAGTGCATCCCGGGGCGATCTCACCGTATCGGTGAGTGCTACCGGAAACCTGGAGCCGACCAACCAGGTGGATGTCGGCAGTGAGCTCTCGGGGATTATTGACAGTGTCGATGTGGATTACAATGACCGGGTTGAAGTAGGTCAGGTCCTGGCCAGACTGGATACCGATAAACTTAAGGCCAATGTCAATAAATCCAGGGCTGCCCTGGAAACGTCGCGTGCTCAAGTTCTCCAGGTCCAGGCGACGTTGAAAGAAGACCTCGCAGAACTTCAGAGACTCAGGCAGGCCCATGAATTAAGCAGCGGCAAGGTTCCCTCACGCTATCAGCTGGATGCGGCCGAGGCCGCTGTCTTGCGGGCCCAGGCTGATGAAACCGGTGCCCAGGCGCAGGTGGCCCAGGCCCTGGCCGAACTGGAATCCGATGAGGCCGACCTGGCCAAGGCCTGTATCCGATCACCCATCAACGGGGTCGTGCTGAGTCGCGATGTAGAGCCCGGCCAGACAGTGGCTGCCTCCCTCCAGGCACCGGTATTGTTTACCCTGGCCGAAGACCTCACCAAGATGGAATTACATGTAGACGTGGACGAGGCTGATGTCGGTCAGGTCAGAAAGGGACAGGATGCGACCTTTACCGTGGATGCATATCCGGAAAAAAGCTTTTCGGCCCAAGTCATCCAGGTCCGCTACGGTGCCCAGGACAGCTCCGGTGTGGTAACCTATGAGACAGTCCTCCAGGTTGACAACTCGGATCTGTTACTGCGTCCGGGCATGACTGCCACGGCAGACATCACGGCCGTAAAGGTTGAAGACGCAGTTATGGTCCCGAATGTCGCCTTGCGTTTCACTCCCCCGGCAGTCAATACGGACCACAACAAGGAGTCTTTCAGCGGTGGTAGCTTGTTGAGTAAGATTATGCCGGGTCCACCCCGGCGGAAAAAGAATTCTTCGAGTCAACGTCCGGATAATAATACTGCCGGCAATCAGCGCATCTGGATCGTAAAGGACGAACGCCTCGTTGCCATTCCTGTTACAACCGGGCTAAGCGACGGCATTATGACCGAAATACGTTCGGGCGATATCGAACCAGGAATGGAACTGGTTGTCGCCATGATGAGTGCAAAGTGATGAATATGAAAAATATTGATACTGCCACCAGCCAGTCCCTGATCGAATTGCAGGGGATAACCAAGGTGTATGGTTCAGATAGCGTGGCCGTACATGCCCTGGCAGGGGTCGATCTGCAAATAGATGCGGGTGAATTCGTGGCAGTGATGGGTCCGAGTGGATCGGGTAAATCCACCTGCATGAACATACTTGGGTGTCTGGACACCCCGACCGGAGGGGTCTATCGCTTCAGGGGTCTGGATGTCGGGACGCTCACCCGCGATCAGCGTGCGCTTCTGCGGCGCAACTACCTGGGGTTCGTGTTCCAGGGGTTCAATCTACTGAACCGCACCTCGGCCCTGGAAAATGTTGAGCTTCCCCTGATCTATCGCGGTGTTGCGTCCTGTGAACGTCACCGGCATGCCCGTCGTGCACTGGAGCTGGTCGGTCTGGCAGGGTGGGAATCACATACCCCCGGTGAACTCTCCGGCGGGCAGCAGCAGAGGGTTGCCATTGCGCGGGCCATTGTGATCGAACCCGAGGTGCTTATGGCGGACGAACCAACCGGGAACCTGGATTCAACCCGCAGCCGCGAGATAATGGAGCTTTTGCAGTCGTTCAATACCGAGCACGGAATCACTATCGTCATGGTAACCCATGATGCCGAAATGGCACGTTATGCAAAGCGGACCATTCATTTTCTCGATGGCCGAATCGCTTCTGTACAACACAATGGAGGGCAGGCCTGATGGTGTGGGAAACGATTTTTCTGGCCCTGCGTGCGATCCGCCGCAATGTATTGCGCTCGTCGTTGACCATGCTGGGTATCATGATCGGGGTAGCAGCCGTTATTACAATGGTTACACTTGGGAGCGGTGCAACCGAACAGGTAACCGCTGAAATTTCCAGCCTTGGCAGTAACATGCTACAGGTCAGGCCCGGCCAGGGTGTCCGCGGGCCCGGAGGTATGCGTACGGATGCCGATAAATTCGAAATCGAAGATGCCGAGGCGATCAGCCGGGAGGTGTACGGGCTTGTAGCGGTGGCACCAACAGCGAACCGGAGCACCCAGGCCATCTCCGGTAATAAAAACTGGCCTACATCGATAATGGGGACCACAAATGACTATTTAAAGGTGCGCGACTGGCAGCTTGAAAACGGACGTGCATTTACGCAAAATGAATTGCGTTCCGGCAATACAGTTTGCCTTCTGGGAACGACAGTGCGTGACGAGCTTTTTGGAGACAAAGACCCTGTCGGCGTCAGAATCCGTTTACAGAGACTTTCCTGCCAGGTGATCGGCGTACTCGAATCCAAAGGACTGAGCAATTTCGGACAGGACCGGGACGATATAGTGCTGGTGCCTCTGCGTACGTTTCAACGGCGCATTGCAGGCAACATCGATGTCAACGATATTTATGTTTCGGCGCAGGACGGTATTTCCACCGAAACGATTCAGGCTAATATCGAGGACCTGATGCGCGAACGGCGCGATATTGTCGCCGGCCAGGATGACGATTTTCATGTGCGCGATATGCAGGAAATCGTAAGTACCCTGACCAGTACTACACGCATACTCACGGCCCTGTTGAGTGCGGTGGCGGCGGTAAGCCTGCTGGTGGGCGGTATCGGCATCATGAACATCATGCTGGTCTCGGTAACGGAGCGTACGCGTGAGATCGGAACGCGCCTGGCCATCGGCGCCCTGGAGCGCGAGGTGTTGATGCAGTTTCTGATCGAGGCCGTAGTGTTGTCGTCGTTCGGCGGGATTGTCGGTATTATTCTTGGGCTTGCCGCTGCAGCAGCCGGATCCAACATGCTGGGGATGCCCTTTGTGCTCAATCCCGGGATCATTGTAATCGCCTTTGTGTTTTCCGCTGCTATCGGTGTGATTTTCGGTTTTTTCCCAGCCCGCCAGGCCGCCCGTCTGGACCCGATCGAGGCATTGCGGCACGAGTGATAAGGCACAGTCCTGAATTTTGATGATTCGGCTTTTCATTAATGCCTTTGCAAAATATTACGCCTTACCTATAAGCCGATCAACGCAATGGCTGCTACACACAGTGCTACGCCTCGCCATTGGGATGCAGATACTTTTTCGTGCAGAATTATGCTGGCAAGGATAACGGTGACAGAAGGATACATGGATGCAAGTACGGCAGCCACATCGATCCTGGTGTATTGCTTGGCGAGCATATAGAATACATTGCCCCCGGCATCGAAAAGCCCGGCCAGAAGAGCGATCGGGTTGCTTCCAAGCGAAGGTATGCCTTCACGCCTGGCTTTGAGAATAACAAGGGCTAAAATAAGTGCAGTGATCTTGGCGATCACAAGCGGTGCGAACACTCTTCCATGCTCTACCTGACCGATCAGGATAAAGAACACTCCGAAACCACTTCCGGCGAGGATGGCGAGCAAAAGACCTGTGTTGTTTGCACGGGCATGAGAATCGGGTGGGCGTGATACGAACCAGATGCCCAGGATAGCTATGATGAACCCGGCAATTTGTGCTGCTTCGGGCATGCCGATGAACAAACAGCCGAATCCCGCGGGTAGCGCAGCGCCGATAACGGCCGCGGTAGGTGCTACCGAGGCGGCATTGCCCATGGACAAGCCCCGGTAGAGTGCGGCAATGCCGAGTGCCCCGGATATACCCGCGGATGTTGCCCATAAGATATCCTTTATCGGCACGGTGGTTTCACCGATGATAAAGGCGATGAGCGCGATTATAACGATGCCGGGGACCGACATGATGGCCAGAACCTGAAACTGACTGTGAGTGCGGGTAGCGACCCCGCCGCTGAAATCGCCGGTGCCCCATACAACAGCAGAGATGAGGGCGTATATTATTCCAATCACGTGCGGCGACAGCATTTCAACCCTTTCCTGATCTTCTTGGTTTTACTCTCAATTGTTGCAAGAGTTCGGTGAATATCTTGTTGAGAGCGCCACATAGCATACTTTTGCGACCTTATGAATACGTAACTTCATGAGCCTCCCACGCAAGACATCTGGTCTTTTTCAAAAGATGGTTCGATTAACCATTTAAATGATTATGAGAGCTTAACTAGCAACTTTTTATGACTTGGCTGTGAAAAAGAAGAGGACGCTATCCTGTCTTTATTATGGATATAAGTAATCATCTTAATCTTCCTCCTCAAAGCGCCTTTTTTTTCTGATAAGAATCCGGATATAGATGACGATGGTGAGCAGTGCGGATACGAAGAAGATGATCGTATAGATATTCCCTATCAAAAACGAAAATATCGAAAACCAGGTCCTTTGTTCATTGCGCCAGCGCTGTTCCAACTCGGCTGTGGATATCATGAGGGTCATGTCGATGGCCTCTTGTGCTTCATGGCCGTCTTTCATGGCCTCAAGAATATTGAGGATCCCGGTTTTCCCATAGTTGGCGATAATATATTCAACCAGTCCTTTGCTCTGTTCATATGCTAAGATGAGGTCCCGCTCATTTTGGGGAAAATGATGTGAGAGCGTGCTCAGCCGGATAAACCTGCCGGTAATTGCTGCCCACCTGAGAACGGATTCCCTTGGGCCGGTCATAATTTCTGCTATCCCATCGCTTATCCACTGGGCGACTCCTTCGTCGAGCCACTTGGGAAGATGGACATCATGAATGTAATGATGGAGCACAAGGTGACACAGTTCATGCTTGAGAGTAACTCTCAGGGTAAACGGTTGAATATTCATCCTCGAATAGTCGATTACGATCAGCTTTTTGTCGACAACTGCATAAGCTACATAAGAGCTGTGGCCTGCCATGAGCTGAAAGCGGTCATTTTTCCGGATCAGAACGACCGTAGGTTTGAAATCAACCTTCCAGAAAAGGGCTTCCTCCAGTTCCTTTTTTACGCTGGGATAGATCTGGGTTACTTCACGGGCGGCAAACTCCAAGGACTTGTCAAAAAGCACTACAACCTGGTCGGTTTCTATTCCGGAAAGGTTTTGGGCATGCACGGGTGGAATAAAAAATAGTGAGATGATAACCAGTAAACATGCCTTCTTAAAAAATTTCATCGAAATCTCTGATCCCTAAGAAAATCTTGCGCATAAAATAACGACTCTTAAAAAATTTTGTAGATCAATTAGTCACAATATACCACAGATATTCTTTTTATGGGTTTGTTCTAAAAATATTTTTCCCCTTTGCAATTCGCCCTTTGCCTTTAGTCAAGATGCTAGGTATTTTGTAATTCCCATCCGCTTTTTCAATTCTCAATTATTCATTCATAAAATTCGATTGTTTTTCTCTTTCGCCCGTTACCTGTTTTTCCATGATCTCTGTCTTGAGTCTTAAGCATAATTGAGGTTGTAATTTCTGCCTGGCACCTTGATCTCCAAACTTTGTTTACTTTTCTCCTCTGTGTTTTTTGATTCAGCATAATTCGTAGTTAAAATTTGGGATATATAACTTACGATATAAGCGTTCCATGAAAAAGTGGGAAAATTGCCGGGGAGAATCTAGGGTGAAGATTGCAGATTACCGAGTACATCTTGCTGCATTATGCAGAGTTCGTTCCAGCATAGGAGTATCTTGTGGAGCATAGTGGTGGAATGGATCACTTCCTTTTCAGGCCCTTTGAGGATGAGGAACTTTTTCCCATCCCAGACCAGGTCCATGTCATTATAGTGATCTATGTAGCGCATCGATTAGCTCCTTATTAGTATTTATCGGTCGAAATTGAGAAGACTGAAGGTTAAATCATCCCGAAAATATATGGTTATTCCGGGATGAAAAACGAAGTAATTCTGAATAGTATACTATTCAAAACCGGTTTTTGTCGTGCTTGGCCTCTTCCTCCTGACGCAGCACTTTTCTGAGGATTTTGCCCACAGATGATTTCGGAAGGCTATCTCTGAATTCAATAACCCTGGGCATCTTGTATGCAGCCAGTTTCTGTTTACAGAAATCAATGATTTCATTTTCTGTCAACTGTTCTCCTTCTTTCAACACCACAAAGGCTTTGACTGTTTCTCCGCGGTATTCATCGGCAACACCGATGGTAACAGCGTCCAGGATTTTTGGGTGAGAGTAGAGCACCTCATCTATTTCTCTGGGATAAATATTATAACCGCCGGCAATAATCATGTCTTTCTTGCGGTCTACAATGAAAATATAGCCATCCTCGTCAGTTTGGGCGATGTCTCCGGTGTAAAGCCATCCATCCTTGAGCTGGCTGTTTGTTTCTTCCAGGTTATTCCAATATCCCTGCATAATCAGGGGGCCTTTCATGATAATCTCGCCGGGTTTGCCTGGAGGAACATCATGTATTCCCTCGTCCAGATCAACCAGACGAACATTATTATCCGGGAAGGGTATGCCGATGCTGCCGGGCTTCTTGAGGCCAAGCACGGGATTGGCGATACCCAGCGAAGTGGATTCGCTCAACCCATAGCCTTCGCTGAAGAAAATTCCCATGTCCTGAACCTGCTCGATCATTTCCAGGGGCATAGGCGCGGCACCGGAATTTAGCAGGCCGATTTTTTTTGCCAGATCAAGCTCGTGAGCTTTGGGGTGATTTATAATGGCATTAATCAGAGTGGGAACAGCAGGGAAAAAGGTGATATCTTTAAAGTTGGCCAATATACCCATCAACTCTTCGATATCAAATAGTGGAATAAGGATTTGAGTGGCACAGTTCAGCATGGCCCAGTTCATGGCCACGATATTGCCGTATACATGGAAGAATGGCAGGATGGCAAGGACCGAACGTCGCTCCGGGCTGGTTAGTGTCATGGTCGCATTACCCCACTGCGAGCATTGTAAGGTAGCCGCTACAAGATTAGCGTGAGTTAAAACCGCGCCTTTAGGGATCCCGGTTGTACCTCCGGTAAATTGAATCAGAGCCGGGTCTTGCGGAACAATGGCGACACGTGGACGTTTAGTGATCGGGTAGCCGTCAATAAGCGCTGAAAAGTGGTGCCAGCCTTCATTCAGATCAAGCTCCCCTTATACATACCTATACCGGGTAAAATGAACACATGCATGCTCGGGCATGATTTCATAATTATTAGACAGCAAAGTGTTTTTCCGTTAGTATTGCCCACTGCTGCTTACAAAAAATGATTCGCATAAAATTTATACAGTGTGTAGGAGGGTGTTATGGAACCGTTCGCATTGCCGGAAAAATTCTTGCTGGGGACAGCTACAGCGTCTCTTCAGATAGAAGGCGGAGACAGAAACAACAGCTGGTACCGCTGGGCCGAACAGGGCCACATCACAGATGGAACCCACTGCATTGAGGCCGACGATCACTGGAACCGTGTCAGCGAAGACACCTCTCTGATGAAGAAACTGAACAATAAAACTTACCGGATGAGTGTTGAATGGGCCCGGATCGAGCCAATTAAGGGAAAATACGATGCCGAAGCCGTAGCTCATTACCGCTCTGAGATCGAACTTTTACTCGAAAACAACATCAAACCGCTTGTCACCCTGCATCACTTTTCCAACCCGCTCTGGCTGGAGGACCAGGGGGCATGGATGGAGCCGGAAGTGATCGATTTGTTCGAGGCCTATACCGCCCATGTAGTTGAAAACCTGGGCGACCTGGTGTCTGACTGGTGCACGATCAACGAGCCAAATGTCTACCTGTACGAGGGATATGTCGAGGGTATCTGGCCGCCGGGTGAGAAGAACATCCTCAAATACTTCAAGGGCGCCAGAAACATGATCATGGCGCATATCATGGCCTACCGGAAGATTCATGCAATACGCAGGCAAATGGGAAAGACCGATACCATGGTCGGATTTGCGCATCACGAGCGCATTTTCGATCCCAAGACCGGGAGCCGTTCCGAGATTTTGCTGTGCCGTCTCTACGAGAGGCTTTTCCACGAAATATTTGTCAAAGGTATGGCCGAAGGAGAACTTTTGTTGCCTTTGGGCAGCGGTCATCCCTTGGGTTTTGGATTATACATGGATTATTTCGGTCTGAACTACTATACGCGCGACCTTATCAGTGCATCATTGAACCCGGCAGCACTGTTCGCCAAGATGGAGGTGCGCCATGGGGCACCGGTAAACGACCTTGGCTGGGAGCTTTATCCCGAAGGGCTTTACCGCCTGTGTAAAAAATATTATCAGCTCTACAGCGTACCGATTTTTATTACCGAGAACGGCACCTGTGATGCCAGGATGCCTT
>Ga0272441_10002752_pt1 | contig 34995 bp, 22 predicted proteins | sample SSMProp6N_FD_193582 | JGI IMG/M metagenome (GOLD analysis project Ga0272441, IMG submission 193582) | Marine sediment archaeal communities from Little Sippewissett salt marsh, Falmouth, MA, United States - SSM-Prop-6N | ecosystem: Environmental > Aquatic > Marine > Wetlands > Sediment ... | reverse complement strand
CGAGATCGCGCCGCGAGCCGTGCTCGGTACGTTGTGCGATCTTGTCGAGGTCGAACCCGCCGACCGGCTCGCGTTCGAAGCGTCGGCCCGGAGCTGGCTCGACGCCGTCGTGATCGCCGATCGAGACATGGCCCGCGCGCTGCTGCGCCAGCTCCAGGACGCCAAGGCGGGTACCGTGCGGCTGCTGCCCGCCGACGCGGGCCCGCCGCCGGCGCAACCGGTGCCCGCCGCCGGCATACCGCTGCGCACGCTCGTTTCCGGCCCCGCCCGCCTCGAACCGCTCCTCGATTGGTTGTTGCACGGCGTGTACGTCGTGGATACGCCCGACGACTTCCCGGATCCGCCCACGCCCGGACTCAGCTTTGTGACACGCACCGGCATGCTCGTACGAGGCGACGGCGCGCTCGAGCTGTGGCGCCCGCAATCCCGGCGCAGCGTGCCGGGCGGCCGCAGACAGCTGCTCGAACAGTGGGAGGCGGAACTCGCCGCGCTTGCACGCGAAAACGAATCCGTCCGCAGCCAGCTCGCCCGGTCGAACGCCACAGGCGAGGAAGCGGCCGCCGCCTTGCGCGAAGCGCAGGCGGCGCTCGACGAACGCCGGCACGCGCTGGACGTGCAAGTCGGCAAGGCGGAAGTCATCGCGCGCGAGGCGGAGCAGGCGCGGGACCGTCGCGAGACGGTCGGCTGGGAACTCCAAAACCTGAACCAACAGGACAACGCCGGCGATCAACAGCGCGGCACGATCGTCCGCGAACGCGAGACGGTCCAGGAACGACGCGACGCGATCCGCTCGGAGACCGACACGCTCAACCACGAGATCCGCACGCTCGAGAAGGCCCGGGCCGATCTGTTCGGCCAGGTCCTGCGATACAAGGGCAGTTTCGCCGAACACCAGCAACGTGTCGAGCATCTCGCCGGGCAGCAGGCGCCGCTCGACGCGCGCGTGCGCGAGCTCGAGCTCTTTGTCAAGGACCGGTCCGCCGGGCTCGCCTCCTATCAAACCACAATCGGAACGCTCGAGAAACAGGCGCGGGAAGCCGAAGCCCAGCTCGCCGAGCTGGAAACGGAATCGCAACAGCACACAGCCGAACTCAAGAACATCCGCGAGAACCGCAAGCTGCAAACCGCGCAACTCGCCGAATCGGACGAACAGCTCGCGCAACAGCGCGATGCGCTGGATCGGCTCCGGACCGGCAAATCCGAGCTCGACGTACAGACCGCGGAACTGCGTATGCGCAGGCAGAACCTGCGCGAACGGCTCGCCGCCGACTATCACATTACGCCGGAACAAATGGACGAGATCCCGGCCCCCGATTGGGGCGATCAGGGCGAACCGGACCTGGCAACCCTGACGGCGAACGTGGCCGAGATGCGCGCGAAACTCGAGAGCATGGGCCCGGTCAACCTCGTGGCGATCGAGGAGTACCAGGAGCGCGAGGAGCGCTATGCGTTTCTGACCAAACAGCAGGACGACCTCGTCAAGGCCAAAGACCAGCTCATGGACATGATCAAGAAGATCAACGTGAAGACCTCGGAAATGTTCAGCGAGACGTTCAACAAGGTCAACGAGAACTTCCAGGCCATGTTCAAGAAACTCTTCGGCGGCGGCTCCGCCAGGCTCGTGCTCGCCGACGAACAGGACGTGCTGGAGTCGGGCGTCGACATCATCGCCCGCCCGCCCGGCAAACGCCTGCAGTCCGTGTCCCTGCTGTCCGGCGGTGAACGAACCCTCACGGCCGTCGCCCTGCTGTTCGCCATCTACATGGTGCGGCCCAGCCCGTTCTGTGTGCTCGACGAGCTCGACGCCGCGCTCGACGATTCGAACATCGACCGGTTTGTGAACGTGCTCAAGGATTTCCTCGACCAGTCCCAATTCGTCGTGATCACGCACAACCGCCGCACGATCGGCGCCGCCGGCGTCATCTACGGCGTCACCATGGAAGAGCGCGGCGTCTCCACAACTGTCTCGCTCAAGTTCTCCGAGATCGCCACCGTGCAGGACGGCGCGGGCACGTGAAACACGACCTTGAGCGACGGCCGCGTTGCGGACCGGATCGTCCATTCCTGCCAGTGCACGACATTCGTACCGTCCTCGACGGCCACGGTCTGCGTGTCGACGCGCCACGTGCCGTCCAGTCCGGCCAGGATCTCCTGCTCGGTCCGGCCCAGCCGCGCCTGTGCGTGGATGCGTTGCATGAGCGGCTGGATCTGTTCAAGCATTCGCGCATCGCGCTCGGCACGGCCGACCGTGAGCTGTGCGGTCAGGACGGTGCCCAGCACCAAAGCGCTGAGCAGCAAAGCGACGAGCACCTCGATCAGGGTGAAGCCGGGGGGATTGAAACTTGAAACTTGAAATTTGAAACTTGGTGGGAGCGAACAAGGCGGACGGGCCGCCCTGCGGCTGCGTCCCTGGGGGCTGCTATCTGCTATCCTCAATCCGCTACCCTCTGGAGCTCGGCGCTGGAGATATCGGCGGCTTCCTTCTCCCCGCCGGGCTCGCCGTCGCCGCCGTAGCTGATGATCTCGTAGCGCGCGCCCTCACGGCCGGGCACAAGGTAGATGTAGGGCCGGCCCCAAGGGTCCAGCGGCAGTTGGATGCTGTCGAGATATCCTTCTTCGGGGTATTCGGTCGGGATCGGCGGTGCGCTCGGCTTGCGGCACAGCGCGGCCAGGCCCTGTTCCTCGGTCGGCAGCTGTCCCTGCTCCATTTGGTAAGTCTTGAGCGCAACCTGGAAGTTCTTGATCTGCAGCCGCGCCGTCTCCCTTTTGGCTTTACGAATATGGCGCAAGACGCTGACCCCGACGACACTGGACAGGATCCCGATGATCACGATCACGACCAGGATCTCCATGAGTGTGAAGCCGGATTTGGGGTTGCGGCCCGGGGCCGCAACCGAAGTCGGAAGTCGGAAGTCGGAAGTCGGAAGCTGAGAGTTCCGGCGGGCAGACAGCGTTCTGAGCGTCAGGAGCGAGGTGCGCATCGGTTCATCTCTCCCGATCGGGTTCTTGATGTTCGGCAAAGGTTGTCTCAGGCCTGCGTTCGCAAGAGATCGAATTTCGGATTTCAAGATTCAACTCCCCCTATATCGGCAACTGATAGCGGCGGTCGAGCTGGAACGCGTTCTGCACGTGGCGTACGACCGGATCGGGTTCGCCCGGGCCGCCGACGACTTCGACGACGTCGAACCGGAAGCAGATCCGGGGGTACCGCAACCGTTCGAGATAGCGCACGGCCGCGCGGCACAAGGCCCGGCGCTTATTGCGATCAACCGCACTGATCGGCCGGCCGAAATCCTCGCTGTGCCGGGTCTTGACCTCGACGAAGACCAGGATCTGCCCGTCGCGCGCGACCAGATCCAGCTCGCCGCGCGGCTTGACCCGCACGCGTGTGCCGAGGATGCGGTAGCCCGTGCGTTTCAAGAACCGGGCAGCCTGTGCCTCGCCCCATTTGCCGGTGTCGGCCCGGTCGGGTTCGCGCGCTGTGCGGAGTCGTCCGAGCATGTTGTGCCTCCCGCTAGGTACTGCTTATCGCAACAACGCCAACGTATCCAGCAATGACGAAATCCGAAACACCCAAGTCCGAATGAAATCGGAAATCCGAAGTCCGAATACGGAATCGCACGCCGATGGGCCTTTTCGTCATTGGCGCTTCGTCTTTCCTTCGTGCTTCAGGTTCTCATCGTTCTGGGTGCGCCTCTGGCTCATGCGAGATTCCTCAGAGAACAGCAGCCCCGGCGCGGCTCGACAGGAGTCTCGCCCTCCCGTCTTCATGGTTCCGGGTATATAGTATCGTTCGACGTCGACTGCTGTCACGCCCTGATTGGCGCCTTTCCGCCCAACGGGTGACAAACTCGGGCTTCGCGTGTCGCGCCAGGGCGCGGGGCGGGAAGCCCGAGCCCTCTGAGAAATCGCTTTCGGGCGCGCAGAGCGCGCCGAAAGCTCTTGTAAAGCGAGCGCGTATTTTCGAACATACGACCTCGTGAACACCTCAGACAAAGCGAGCGGCTCCTCCTCGCGCGGCCGCGGCGGTGCCGCGGCGCTGATCGGGCTGTTCGGCGCGCTGATCATCTGGTACGTGACCCCGTACAACAACTTCGTGATCGGCAGTTCGTACGTGGCGGACAGCTACCTGCCGGTTCTGTGCCTGTTCATCACGGTGCTGCTGGTGCTGCTGGTCAATCCTTTGCTGCGCCGGCTGCTGCCGGGCCTGGCCCTGGACCGGCCACAGCTTGCGCTGATCGTGGGCATCCTGCTTGTCGCCTGTTACCTGCCCGGCTCCGGGCTGCACCGGATGCTGCCGTACAGTCTGGCCAGGATCCCGCCGGCGGTACGCGACAATGCACAACTTGCAGCGGTCTATGACCAGATGGCGTTGCCGCCCAGCCTGTTCCCGGACCCGCTCGGGTTCGGAGCGCAGACCCCGGCCTCGGACGCGTTTCTGACGGAACTGGGCCAAGGCGAGCGGATTCCGTGGCACGCGTGGTGGGCGCCTTGCCTGGCGTGGGGCGCGCTGATGGTCTGCTGCTTCATGATGATGCTGGGGCTGGCGATGATCCTGTGGCCGCAGTGGCACGAGAACGAACGGCTGCCGTTCCCGCTGCTGCGCGTGCAGCAGGCGTTGATCGAGGCGCCGGAGCCGGGCCGGTTCTTCGCTCCGCTGTTTCGGAAACGCTCGTTCTGGACTTGTGCGGGGCTCGTGTTCTTCCTTCACCTCTTGGTGGGGCTCAACCAATACAACCCGGAACGCGTGCCGGCGGTACCGCTGAAATGGAACTTGAGCCATCTGTTCATGGAGGGTCCGCTTCGGTACCTGCCGTGGTCGGTAAAGGCTTCGCGCATCTATTTCATCTTCCTGGGCGTCGCCTTCTTTATGCCGAACAGGATCGGGTTCTCGATCTGGTTCTGCCATCTGCTGCATGCGGGCTACATTGTGGTACGCCGCGCGTATTTCCCGCCGTTCTACCACGGCGAGATCGGCGACTATCGCACGGGCGCGATGCTCGCGATCACCGCCGGCGTGCTCTGGCTCGGGCGCGCGCGCTGGGCGCATGTGTTTCGGCTACTGGCCGCCAGGCCCGGCTCGGATACGGAACGACGGGACCGGGCCAGCGCGGTTCTGTTCGTTGTCGGCTTGCTCGGCATGTTCGGTTGGCTGGTCTGGGCGGGCACGAAACCGGCCTGGGCGCTGTTCCTCGTCTGCTGCGCGTTTGTTTCGTGCCTGGTCGTGACCCGCATCGTGGCGGAGACGGGCCTGGTCATGTTCGGACTGCACGTCAATTCGCTGATCTACCTGATGAAACTGGTGCCGATCGGTTGGCTTTCGTCGGCCTCCCTGTTCTGCGCGCGCGTGACGAACATGCTGTTCGCGCCCGGCTCCCGGATGTGCGGGACGACCCTGATGATGCACGGGCTCGGCATGGACCAAGAGGCGACGCCGCGCCGGCAGCGCAACGTCGTGTTCGGGTTCCTCGCGTTGCTGCTGGTCGGGTTCGTGATCTCGGGTGCGGCGCATCTGCAGGCGAGCTATCGCCACGGCATGACGCTGGACGGACGTGAACAGCCGATCAGTTCGTGGGGCACACGCCGGCTGGACAGCGGGCATCGGGACCTGCGCGAGTACGCGGCGGGCGAGCTGAGCAGGCCGCCCTACAGCCAGCTGCGTTGCGTCACGATCGGCGTGACGCTGGCCGGTCTGCTCGAGTGGGCCTGCCTGTCGATGCCGCAGTGGCCGCTGCATCCCGTCGGGCTGGTTGGTGTGAGCACATGGTACATCAACCAGGCGTGGGTCAGCATTCTGATCGGCTGGCTCATCAAGATCGTGCTCGTGCGCTACGGCGGGTCCCGGCTCTATCACGCGGCGCGCAGCGCGTTTATAGGCCTGATCATGGGCGAGGTCTTTGCGGCGATCCTCTGGGGTTTACTGGTGCCGTTTGCGCTTGTCATGCTGGGTCTGCCGTACAAGAGTGTGCAGGTGCTCCCCTACTGACTCGCCCCTGGAGGGGCGGAGCGTTCGGCGCCCTCTGGGCGCCCGAACGCGACAGTTGAGGGGGCTCGGGATTTCCGGCGCGCGCCGTGGCGCGTGCCGGAAATCCCGAGTTGGGGATCCGTGAGAACGTGGCCGACCGGCGTGAGGAAAGCGAATAGCGAATGCCAGACGAGCACGCAACAACACACGAAGCGCGTGAGCCTGCAACGGAGCCGGCCCCAGCCCGCGCGACGGTACGCTATGCGGTCGCGGTCGCGATCGGGCTGGTGGGCGCGGTGTTGATCTGGGTCGCGACCCCGTACAACAATTTCGTACTGGGCAGTTCGTTCATCGCCGACAGCTACCTGCCGGTCGCCGGCCTGTTCTGTATCCTGCTGCTCGTACTGTGCGTGAACCCGGTGTTGCGCAAATTCCGGGCGCGCGCCGCGCTGGACCGGCGCCAGCTCGCGATTGCGAGCGGGATTTTCCTGATCGCGTGCGTGTTGCCGGGCCAGGGCCTGCTGCGGATGCTGCCCTATTCGTTGGCCAGGTTCCCGACGACCGTGCGCGAGAACGCGGCATTGGCCGATGCCTACGAGACGATGCGGTTGCCGCACGGACTGTTCCCCGGCCCGCTCGGATTCGGCGCAGAGACACCGGCCGCCGACAATTTCCTGGGCGAGCTGCAGGACGGCGAGCCGATCCCGTGGCACGCCTGGCGTCTGCCGCTCTTGCTTTGGGGCCTGTTCCTTGTCTCGTGCTGGTTGATGATGATCGGGCTCACGCTGATGGCACTGCCGCAGTGGCGCCGTAACGAGCGGCTCGCGTTCCCGTTACTGCGCGTGTACGAGGCTTTGCTCGCCGCGCCCGCGCCAGGCACGCTCGTGCCGCCGATCTTCCGGAGCCGCGCGTTCTGGTCGACGACAGGCGTGGTTTTTCTGCTGCATCTGCTGGTCGGTCTCAATGCCTATAACCCGGAACGGATGCCGGCCATCCCGCTGAGCTGGGACCTCAGCCGGCTGTTCGCGGAGGGCCCGCTCGCACACTTGCCCGGCTATATCCGGACAAACCGCGTCTATTTCATATTCGTCGGCGTCGCGTTCTTCATGCCGAACAGGATCAGCTTCTCCGTATGGGTCACCGTGCTGGCTTACGCCGCCTACCGCGTGATCGGGCGCTGCTACTTTCCGCCGTACTACGGCGGTACGGTCGGCGACCACCGGACCGGCGCGCTGATCGTGCTCGCGCTCGCCGTGCTTTGGATCGGACGCCGGCATTGGGGCCGTCTGCTGGCGGGCGCGTTCCGATCCGCACGCACGCCGCAGGCGGTGGCGGAACGCCGGAGCACGCGCATGTTCCTTCTGGGCTGCGCGGGGATGTGGGCGTGGCTCGTTGCGATGGGTGTCGGCTCGGGCTGGGCGCTGTTCCTGGTCGGAATCGCGTTCATCATTTCCCTGATGATCACGCGGATCGTGGCGGAGACCGGCATGCCGTTTGTGCGGATTGACTTCAACTATCAGATCGGGCTGCTGAAGCTGTTCCCTGTCGCGTGGATCGGCGGGGCGGCCCTGTTCTTTTCGTATGTGATCGCGATGCTGTTCCCCACCGCCTCCCGCGTGGCCGTGGCACCGATGGCCATGCAAGCGATCGAACTGGATGCGGAGAGGCCGCCGGCGAGCAAGGTCCGATTCGGGCTGCTGCTCGTTGCCGTGTTGCTGGCCGGGCTCGTGATCTGCGGGGCGGCCAACCTGCACGCGAGTTACCATCACGGCATGACGCTGGACGGCGCCGAACAGCCGATCAGTCCGTGGGGCACGCGCCGCTTCAACGGCGCACACGCAGCGGTGCTCGAACTGGGCCGCGGCGAGCTGAGCCGCCCGTCCTACAGCCAGGCCGGGCATCTCGCGTTCGGTGCGGCGCTGGCCGGCGGTTTGCAGTGGGCCTGCCTGGCCTTCCCGAAATGGCCGCTGCACCCGATCGGGTTGCTCATGGTCAACACGTTCTATGCCAACGAAGCATGGGTCAGTATCTTCGTCGGCTGGCTCCTGAAAGTGCTGCTGATCCGCTACGGCGGCTCGCGGCTCTATCAACGTGCGCGGCCCGCGTTTCTCGGGCTGATCATGGGCGAAGCGTTCGCGGCCGTGCTCTGGGCCGTCGTACCGGCGGTGCTGGCGGGGCTGGGAATGCCGTACAAGAGCGTGCAGGTCCTTCCCCATTAGGGGGGGGTGCGTTCGGCGCCCGACGGGCGCCCGAACGCGCCTGCCGAGGCGGCTCGGGCTTTCGGCCTCGCGCCGTGGCGCGGGGCCGAAAGCCCGAGTTTGGCACAGGTGATGTGATGCGTCCACCCGGGGGCCCGTTCCGAGGATGCCCACCCCGGGGGCCATCCTTGGTGTGGGCCCTGGGTGGGCGCCTGATAAACAGTCCACGCTTGACAGCGTGGACGCGGAATGCTTTTTTGAGTGTTGTTGAATGAGAGGCCGTCGAGAACCCATGACGCAAGAAAACGAGCAAGCATCCCCCGCCCCGCCAGAGAAGACCGGCACACGCCGGCGCTACGTGACGGCCGTGCTGGTCGGTTTGGCGGGTGCGATCTTCATGTGGATCGTCACGCCGCTCAACAACCTGCTCGTGCATGCCGGCCATTTCGGCGACAGCTTCCTGCCGCTGTACGCGATGTTCGTGATCCTGGTGATCATCCTGCTGGTGAACCCGCTGCTGCGCCGGTTCCTGCCGCGCTTCGCGTTCCGGTCCGGCCAGCTGGGCCTGATCCTGGCGATCCTGCTGATCGCGGCATCGCTGCCGCATTACGGCGGGCTGATCTCGCTGCCCTACACGCTGGCCGGCGTCTCGCGCGGGACCTCGGAGAAGGCGAGCCTGGCCCAGGAATTCAAGGAGATGGACCTCTCGCCGAAACTCTTCCCGGACAGCCTGGAATACAACGCGGAGACGCCGGTCGCGCAGGGCCTGATCACGGAGCTGCCGCCGGGCGAACCGATCCCGTGGGGCGCATGGCTGTGGCCGTTGCTGATGTGGGGCACGCTGCTGCTGTTCATGTGGATGATGATGATCGGGCTGGCCCTGATCGTCTTTCCGCAATGGCGCCGAAACGAGCGGCTCGCGTTTCCGATCCTGACCGTGTTCGAGGAGCTGACGCGCGAACCGGAAAAGAAGGCGTTGTTGCCGCCGTTGTTCCGCAACCGCGTGTTCTGGATCACGGCCGCGTCCGTGTTCGTGCTGCACCTGCTCGAGGGCGCTTCGCACTACAATCCCGAACGGGTTCCGGCCGTGCCGCTGGGCTGGAACCTGCAGCGGCTCTTTTCCGAAGACCCCTGGCGGTTCCTGCCCCGCTACATCTACGAGACCCGGTTCTACTTCGCATTCATCGGGATCGCGTATTTCATGCCGAACCGCATCTCGTTCTCCGTCTGGTTCTTCGCGATCGCCTACGCGCTGTACCGGGTTGTGCTGCGCATGTATTTCCCGGGCGTCAGCGACTGGGGCACGGTGTCCGACCATCGGGCGGGCGCGTATCTGATGCTCGCGGCATTCATTGTCTGGCTCGGCCGCGCGCACTGGGCACACGTGTTCCGATGCGTTTTCCGGCGGCCCGCCTCCGAGGAGGACGCGCGGGACCGCACGGCCGGCATCGCGTTCCTGGCCGGCTGCTTCGGGATCTGGGTCTGGCTCGTGCTCAACGGCATGCAATGGGGCTGGGCATTGACCTGGCTGGGCTTCGCGTTCGTGGTGGCGATCGTGATTACGCGGATCGTCGCGGAAACCGGCGTGCCGTTCGTGCGCAGCTATACGCAGCACTTCGGGCTCATGAAACTCGCGCCAACCGCCTGGATCAGCGCGGCGAGCATCTTCTTCTCGTTCGTGGGCGGGACCCTGATCTCGCTGCATTCCCGGGTCTGCGCGGCGACGATGGCCACGCACGGACTCGGTCTGAACGAGGCCGCGGGCCCACGGCGCCAACGCCATCTGGCGCTTGTCTTGATCGGCGTACTCGTGCTCGGGCTCGTGATCTGTGGCGCGACGCATCTGAGCATCGGGTATCGGCACGGCATGTCGCTGGACGGCCGGCTCCAGCCGCTCGGCTGGTTCGACGGACTCTCGAAGAACCTGCAGCGCTGGCTGCCGGAACGCCGCGCAGGCGAGCTGAGCCGTCCCACCTACGGGGGCACACACGTTCTGGTCGGGATGGGGATGGCCGGCGGCCTGCAGTGGGCCTGTCTGAGCATGCCGAAATGGCCGATTCATCCGGTCGGGATCCTGCTGGCCTACACCTCCTACGGGCGGCGTACGTGGTTCAGCATTTTCGTCGGCTGGCTGATCAAGACGCTGCTTGTCCGGTTCGGCGGGGCGCGGCTCTTCCGCGCGGCGCGGCCTGCGTTCCTGGGCCTGATCGTCGGCGAGATCCTTGCCGCGGTGTTTTGGGGGATCGTGCCCTCGATATTGCTTTTGCTGGGACACGAGTATAAGATCCTTGATGTCTTGCCGTTCTAGCGATGACAAACCGCTCAGAAAGCCAAACTGAAAGGCGCCGTGTTCGCACGCACACGGTCGTGCTCGGCTTGCTCTGCGCCGCGCACCTCGCCCACCCTTTCCCGGCGGCCGCCGACATTGTCGACCGCACGCGCGCCGATACCGACTGGCTGGCCGGCTACCAGACGCGCCTTGCCGGCACGGCCCCACACGACGCGGCCTCCCAGGCGTTGCTCGAGAAAGTGCGCGCCGTACCGGGCATCCGGGTCTGGACCCACGAATTCGACGTGGTAATGCCTGAATTCCAGGAAGCACACCTGACCGTGACAGCCGGCACATTCCAGGGCCGGCATCGGATCTACCCGCTCTGGCCCGCACTCGGCCGGCTCTGCACAACGCCGGCAGACGGCCTGAGCGGCCGGCTCGTCTACGTGGGCAAGGCGTCGTATGCCGAACTGCCCGCGCGCAGCCTGCGCGGCCAGATCGCGGTCATGGAAATGACCGGCCGCGACAACTGGATGCGCGCCTACAACGCGGGCGCCACCGCGATCGTGCTGCTCGGCTCACCCGAAGTCACCGCATCGGAGGCGGGCCTCCATTTCGCGCGTGTGCCGATCAACGTGCCGCGCTTCTACCTGCCGCCCGGCCCGCTGGCCGCCGCGCTGCGCGGCGCCGAGTCGATGGCGGGCAAGCTGTACGCGCGCGCGCGCTGGCGCACCACGCGGGCGTGCAACATCTACGCGCTGCTCAAGCCACGCGCGCAAGGCGCGCCGCGCCGCGCCGTCGCTGTTGCCGTGCCGTACGACGCCGTCGGTATTGTCCCTGAACTCGCGCCGGCCGCCGATACGGCCGTGGATGCCGCGCTTGTGTTGAACGTGCTGCGCGCGTTCGCCGAGAACCCGCCGGACCGCCCGTTCCTGTTCGCGTTCGTGGACGCCTATTCCATGAACCAGCTCGGCATCCGCGAGATGCTCAGCGCCTTCGGCGTCCCAAAGGAAGACCGCGATGTCCAACTCAAGGACGACCGGAAATGCCGGGACGAATACGAGGAGCACGAGGCACTCGCAGCGAACCTGGACAAGCTGGGCGAAGCAGCCGTCGACAGCCTCTTCGAACGCGAGAACAAGGACCTGTTCCGCTATGTCAAAGACGAGGTCGCGCGCGAAGTGATCGTCATCGAGGCCGAACTGCTCCCGCTGCGGCTCAAACGGCACCGGCTCACCGGCGAAACGGCCACGGCCGCCCAGGCGCGTGTCGACAAGCTCGCGGCGCGGCGCGGCGAGTTCTTTGCAGCGCAACTCCAACTCTTGACGAAAGTCCCGATCGAAGAACAGCTTCGCCCACTGGCCAACACCTTGTGGCAACGCGCACGGCGCCGGATCGCCCGGCAGCTCGAGGAGGCGGCGAACGTCTTCAAAGTGCACGAATACCAGGACTCGTTCCGGATCGACCTGATCGAAGAACTCCGCCTGCGCGAACTCCAGGGCCGGGAAGACCGGGACGAGGAGAAACTGGAGCGGCCGATCGAGTTCCTTCTGAACATCGACCTGTCCGACGCCGGCGTCGCGGCCGGCCCCTCACTCTACTGCCATTACCTGGGGCACGACGAGAAGATCAACTCCAAGGACTTCCGCGACTGGCTCAAGCGCGCGTACAAGGAGGAGGGCGACGACGTCTGGCCCGTGCGGATCCGGAACGGGCTGAACCTGGCCCCGATCCTTCGGACCGACGACGACGTCACGAGCCACACGATCGGGACGGTCGCCAATGTGACGAGCCCGGCGCAGAGTTTCGGGATCGCCGCCATGACCTGGGCCACGCTCGACGCGTTCCGGACGCGGGCCGACACGCCGAACGACACGCCCGAGAATCTGGACTGGATCCGGCTGACCCCGCAGATCGAAGTGACCTGGGCGTTGCTCAAGCGGCTGGCCTACCCGCCGGCCGGCAAGCCCGCGTTCGCACAGGAGACCAAGGTGATGAGCCGCTGGCGCATCGTGCGCGGCACGATCGTCGACGTCTCGCCCGGCGAGCCGGTCCCGCGCCTGCCGATGCAGGGCTACCTGACCACGCTCGTCAACGGCAACGCCGGCGCAGGGCGGGCGGGCGTGCGGTGGCGGCCCAATTGCGCCGGGCTGAGACCGCAGGAATACAAACTGACCGGGGTCGACGGCCGGTTCCGGGTCGAAGCGCTGCCCGGCCACGCGCGTCGCTGGTCGGTGTTGCGCTACTTCGTGCAGTCTTTCCAGTTCGCGGAGGATGGCCGGATCGTGCGCGCGATCAACATGAACAAAGTCGGCAAAGGCGTCCGGCTCAACATCGACATCCAATCCGCGGACGCCAGCCCGCTGCGTGCCGTCACGTTCACCTGCGAGGAAGTGGCCGGCGTCGATTTCACGGACCCGCGTTTCCTTCGCGCGCTCGGCCAGAGCTCGCTGCTCGACGCGGTGCGCGGCGGCAAACCGCAACGCTTGAATTTCTCGATCTACGGGAACCTGCTCAGCGCGTTCGTGGAGCCGGGCACGCGCTGGCAGTTCATCCTGCGGCTGGGCACGACCCAGAACCGCATGGCGCTGGTCAACATGGCCACGCCCGAAGAGGCCGCGCATCTGACCGTGCGCGAGGCGATGCGCGGGTTCCCCGCCGGCGAACGGCTGCCGGACTGGCCGCTGCGCGTCGCGCTGCAGGACTTCTGGAACCTGGACGAGCGCAGATTGCTGGACTACAGCAAGGCGGGCATCACGAGCAAAGCGGTCCAGCAGATCCGGGATCGGACCAGGAAGCTCATGGCCGAAGGCGACGAGGCGGCGGAACGCGACGACGGGCTCGGCTTCTACAAGGCAACCGTCGGCGCAATGGCCAACGAGGTCCGCGCCTACCAGGCGATCCGGTACCTGGCCAACGACGTGATCCGCGCCGCCGTGTTCCTGCTGCTTGCGATCATCCCCTTCTCCTTCGCGCTCGAGCGGCTCATCATCGCGACCCCGCATATCTATCGGCAGCTTGCGGGCATCACCGTCACGTTCGTGGTCATGACCGCGATTCTCTGGAGCTTTCATCCGGCCTTCCGGATCAGCAACCAACCGCTCATGATCGTGATGGCATTCGGGATCATTGCCATGAGTGTCGTCGTAATCTCCGTCGTCTTCTCCCGATTCGAGACGAGTCTCGAGGAAATGCGCAGCGGCCGCGCCGAATCCAGCGGCGCGCGCACCTCGCGCAGCGGCGTGCTGTCCAGCGCGGTCCGGCTGGGCATCGCAAACATGCGCAAACGCAAGCTGCGCACGGCGCTGACGGGGACGACCGTCGTGCTGATCACGTTCGCGCTGCTCTGCTTCACCTCGGTCAGCACCTATGTCGGGCACAAACAGTACAGCGTCGAAGCGCAAAGCCCTTACACCGGACTGGTCGTGCGCCAGCCCTCGACGCGTGCGATGCCCGAGCAGGCGCGCTCCTATCTGCAGGCGTTCTTCGGCCGGAACCGCACGGTCGTGCCGCGATACTGGTGCAGCGCGTCCGTCTGGACACCCGACTGGAAGCTGCACATGCGCGACCGCCAGACCGGCCAACAGATTTCCATCAAGGCCGCGCTCGGACTGGTCGGCGCGGAGTCCGAGCTGACCGGCATCGACAAGGTCCTGCCGAACTGGCAGGAATTCGCCGAGCGCGGCGGATGCTATCTGGCCAGCGAAACAGCCGAAGAGCTCGGCGTGAAGCCGGGCGACGAGGTCATCCTCATGGGCGCCGCCTTGCGGCTGGTCGGCGTCTTCGGCGGCACGCGCCTGAGTTCCGAGGTCCGCGGGCTCGACGGGCAATCGATCCTGCCTTACGACTACTCGCTGAAAGGCCGCGAGCAGCGCAGGAATATCGGGAGCAGCTGGGTCATGCTCGTGCAGTCGCAGATGGACAGTGCGGAAGGGTTCGAGCCCGAAGAAGATCTCGACTTCGTCGTGCCCAGCTCGCTGGTTATTGTGCCGGCCGCATTCCTGCGGGACAAGCCCAGCAGTACGCTGCGCAGCCTGTCCGTGCGCATGGACTCCCTCGAACAGGCGTCCGAGACGGCCATGGAGCTGGCGCGGCGGCTCGCGTTCCTGATCTATTTCGGCTCGCCCGAGGGCGTCAGCGTGATGGCCGCGACCGGGCTCAAACCGCGCGCGCCCAAGAGCCTGATCCTGCCGCTGCTGATCGCCGGCCTGATCATCTTCAACACGATGCTCAGCTCGATCGCCGAGCGCAAACGCGAAATCCATGTGTACACCAGCCTCGGGCTCGCGCCGCTGCACGTCGGTGTGCTGTTCCTGGCCGAAGCCATCACCTACGGGCTGATGGGCTCGATTTTCGGATATGTCGTGGGCCAGGGGCTCGCCTCGCTGCTCAGCGAGCTCGGGCTGCTCGGCGGGATCACCCTGAACTATTCCGGCACGCAAGCGATCGCGACCATGGTCATGGTGCTCGTGGTCGTGATCCTCAGTTCGCTCGTGCCCGCGTTCATGGCCGGCAAGATCGCGTCGCCCAGCCACGAAATGTCCTGGAAAGTGCCGTTGCCCGAAAACGACCGGATCCGCGATACCCTGCCGTTCACCGTGACGGCGAAGGCGGCGAACGGCGTCGTGAACTTCCTGCACGAATACCTGGAGGCGCACAGCGAGGGAAGCATCGGAAATTTCAGCACCGACCGGCTGCGCCTGTTCAAGAACAAGCTGGGCGGCCACGACGTGCTCGGCATCGAGGGCACCATCTGGCTCGCGCCGTACGATCTCGGCGTGCGCCAGGACGTGAAGCTCGCGATCCGCGCGACCGACGAAGAAGACGTCTGCGAGATCGATATCGAACTGTTCCGCGGGTCCGGCCAGGTCCGGAACTGGTGGAAACTCAACCGCGTGTTCCTCGGCGACCTACGCAAACAGCTGCTGGGCTGGCGCAACGTGAAGACTGAACGTGTGCTCCAATACATTGCCGACGCGCAGGGCATGTTGGCTGGAGTTGAGAGTTGAAATTTGAAATTTGAAATTTGATTTCTTCGGGACGTAGTTTTTCCCTGGCAACCGAAAACTAAGAACTGACCCTTGAAACTGGACAAAGAGCTACAAGAGTTTAAGAACCTGATGACCCGCCCCGACAAGTTCGAGGAGGGCTACGGGTGGAATACGATCCTGATGGCGCTGTTCGTCGGGCTGCTGATGACGCCCGCACAGCTGTACATGAACCTGGTCGCGGGCCAGCACATGGGGCCGGCCGCGCAGTGGGTGACGGTTATCCTGTACGTGGAGATCGCGCGGCGCGCGTTCAAGGAGCTGAAACGGCCGGAGATCTTCGTGTTGTTCTACATGTGCGGTGCGGTCGTGCACGCGACGGGCGAGGGCCTGCTGTTCCGCCAATTCATTGCGCAGAGCGAAGAGATCCGCAAACTCGGAATCACCGAGTACATCCCCTCCTGGTACGCGCCGACCGACCCGCAGATTCTGGCCCGCCGCAGTTTCTGGATCCGGCCATGGCTCATCCCGCTCGGACTGGTCGTGCTGCGAAGGGTCATCAGCCGGCTCGACCATTTCGGGCTCGGTTATGTCATGTTCCGGCTCACCTCCGACGTCGAGGACCTGCCCTTCCCCATGGCGCCGGTCGGCGCCATGGGCATGACCGCGCTGGCCGACGCATCGAGCCAGAAGGATACCTGGCGCTGGCGCGTGTTCAGCCTCGGCAGTGTCGCGGGGATCGCGTTCGGGTTCATCTACCTCGCGATCCCGAACATCACGAGCGCGATCTTCTCGGAGCCGATCCGGATCCTGCCGCTGCCGTTCGTGGACCTGACGTCCTACACCGAAGGGTTCCTGCCCGCGATGCCGATCATGCTCAGCTTCAACCTCGGTATGGTCGTGACCGGCATGGTCAAGCCGTTTTTCGCGATGCTCGGCAGCTTCTGCGGGCTGCTCTTCACGATGGTCGTGAACCCGGCGCTCTACCATGTCGGGATCCTGGACAACTGGGAGCCGGGCATCGGCGCGATCCAGACGATCCAGTCGAACACGATGGATTTCTATTTCAGTTTCCGGCTCGGCCTGCTTTTCGCCGTCGCCGTGATCGGGTTCGGGTCCGTGTTCAGCAGCTTCCGCAAGAAGAAACGCGCGCTCGAGGAGGCGGGCCGGCCGAAGGTCGAATGGTCCAGGCTGTTCAGCCCGCCGGCGGACCGCGGCGATATCCCGATCTGGGTCAGCCTTTGCATCTATCTGTTTTCGACCTGCGTCTACATTTCGCTCGGCTACTGGCTCGTGAACTACAAGGCGGGCATCCCCGTGATCAGCAAGTTCCCGCTCTGGCTCCTGGTCTTCTACGGGTTCGTCTACACGCCGTTTGTCAGCTACGTTTCCGCGCGGATGGAAGGGATCGTCGGCCGCGAGGTGCCGATCCCGTTCGTGCGGGAGGCGACCTTCATCCTGAGCGGCTACCAAGGGGCCGCGATCTGGTTCGCGCCGATCCCGCTGCACAACTACGGGCGCCAGGTCCGGTTCTTCAAGCAGGTCGAACTGACGGGCACGCGCTTCATGTCGCTGGTCAAGGCCGAGGCACTCATTTTGCCGATAACGATCCTCGGCACGCTGGTGTTCAGCCAGTTCATCTGGCAGATCGACAATGTACCCAGCGAGATGTTCCCGTATGCCAACGAGTTCTGGGAGCTGCGCGCGTACCGGCAGGGCCTGATGTGGTCGGCCACGCTGCCCGGCGAGGCGGCGTCGCCGTTCCGGGAAGCGTTCAATCCCGTGTATCTCGGGACCGGGTTCGGGATGGCACTGGGGCTGTACGCGATTCTGGCACGGTTCAATCTGCCCGTGTTCCTGGTCTACGGCCTGATCTACGGGCTCGACCAATCGCTGCCGCAGGCGATCCTGCCGCAGTTCATCGGGGCGCTGATCGGGCGCTACGGCTGCCGGAAATGGTTTGGGGAACGCTGGCCCAAGTACCGCGTCGTGTTCGCCGCCGGGTTCGCCTGCGGGATGGGACTGATCTCGATGGTCAGTCTCGGCTTCGTGCTCATGAGCAAGAGCGTCATCAAGATTGCGGTCTAGCGGCGGCTTGGATCGATTTGAACGTGACGGAACCACAACTGACCTGGCTGGCATGGGGCGGCTGGCGTCTGCGGATTCCGTCGAACTGGCGGCCGCTGGACATCGAGAACGCGCGGGACAAGGGCCGTGTGGTTGTCGGGACCAACGAGGTCGCCGGCCTGCAGGTGAAGTGGTGGACGCCCGAGAAACGCTTCGACCCAGCGGCCTGGGGCATGCGGCGCGCACGGGCGATCGGGGCGGGCGCGAAACTGCGGGCGGGGCCGCGGCCGCCGGGCTTCACGGAGACGGTGCGCGTGCGGCGCAAAGGCGCGAAGCCGGAAGAGAACATGCTGTTCTGGTTCGGCTTCGCGCGGGCGGCACGCTTGGCGGTGGAGCTGATTGTGAACGCGGGCACGCTCGATGCGGCGGACCTGCGCCTGCTCGTGCGGCACGGGCTGCCGTCGTTGCGCGCGCGTGCGCCGGATACCGCCACGGGTTGGTCGGTGTTCGACACGAGTTTCGAGAGCCCGCCGGGCTTCTTTCTCGTGGAGCGGCGCCTGAATCTCGGCGATATGTGCCTGGTCTTCCGGGCGCCGAACCGCACGCGCATGTCGTTGCGCCAGGTATACCCGGCAAGCCTGGCGCTTGCGCGGCGCCCGATCGAGAAATGGCTTCGCGACACGCCGTTCAAGGAGTACCGGCGCTACAAGCCGGCGGGCGAGACGGAACCGTGGCAGATCGCCTCGTTCGCGCGCAGCCTGCGCGGTTGGAAACGGCGCGGCCGCAAGCGGCTCTCCTGGCCACTCGGCGCTTGCGCGCCGCGCGTGACGCTCACGGCAGCCGCGCATGACGAGCAGTTGGACCGGCTCCTGTTCGCCGAGTACGATGCCGGCCGGGAATACGACGAAGCGGCCGTTGCCCAGGCGTTGGGCCGAATGAACTGGGCACGCTTCGACCGGGCAGGATGAAGCTGTTTGGCAAACGCAGAAGCAAGGGCGATCCGGCGCTGGCCAGAACGGTCGCGCTCGGCGCGAGGCCAACGCCCACGCCCGTGCTACGGCGGGAAACCGCAGAGGACGGCAAGCTCCGGATCACCGTCCGGTTCAACCGCCCGAAATGGCAACAGGCGCTTGGCGCCGGACCGTTGGCCGAGCGCACTTTTGCGCTCGACGCTTACGGGCAGGAAGTCTATGCTGCGTGCGACGGAAAAGCAACCGTGACGGAGATCGTCGGCCGGTTCGCCGAAAGCCACAAGCTGGGCCCGGCCGAGGCGGAGTTGGCCGTGACGGCGTTCATGAAGACGCTGATGGCGAAGGGGCTGGTCGCGATGTTGTTTGATTGAGGGGTGGGTTGAGACTGGAAATTTGAAATTTGAAATTTGAAATTTGAGGGAGACGTTCGTAAGGGACGTCGTTTTGGAACGGGGACAGCGTGGTGAGAGAACAGGGCGCAGAGCGGCAGGTGCAGCTGCCGATGATCAAGGCCGTAAAGATTGCGGCCAAGAACATCAAGGTCCGGTGGTGGCGTTCGCTGCTGGTCACGAGCGGGATCATCCTGGCACTCGCGTTCCTGATGTTCATCCTGGTCTCCGAAACGCTGGCGTCCAACGTGATGCGGCTGTCGAAGGAGACGCTGGACACGCTAAGCAAGCGCGGCACGCTCGGCATGCTGCAGGATGCCGACAGAAAGACACAGACCTGGTGGCTGGTCGGGCTGGCGCTGCTCGTGAGTTTTGTCGGGATTTTGAACGCCATGCTCATGAGCGTGACCGAACGGTTCCGCGAGATCGGGACCATGAAATGCCTGGGCGCGCTGGATTCGCTGGTGATCAAGCTGTTTCTGATCGAAAGCGTTTTTCAGGGCTGTCTCGGGACCTCGCTCGGAATCGCGGTCGGGCTGGCATTGGCCTATTTTGAAGGCGTCACGATTTACGGGCACGAGACGTGGGGCATGATTCCGCCGGCCACCGTGGTGCGGCTGGTCGGGATCAGTTTCCTGGCGGGCACCCTCTTGACGATCGCGGGCGCGCTCTACCCCGCGTGGCGCGCGGCCAAGATGCAGCCGGTCGATGCGATGCGCTCGGAGGTGTAGTGAGAGTGAAATTGGAAATTTGAGATTTGAGATTTGAGGGAGTCGGTTTGTAGGCGCACACCGATATCGGACTGGCGGCACTGATGGCGGAACAAACGGCACAAGAGATCGAGAACCAGGAACTGCTCGCGACGCATATCGTGCGCGCGGTCAAGGTGCGCAGAACCTACTATCTGGGCGACGAGCCCCTGCACGCGCTGGCCGGCATCGACTTCTCGGTCCGGCGCGGCGAGTATGTCTCGATCATGGGCCCGAGCGGCTCGGGCAAGACGACGCTGTTCAACATGATCGGCGGGCTCGACAAGCCGAACGAGGGGCAGGTTTTCATCGACGAGGTGAACATCGCGGCGCTCAGCAGCTACGAGCTGGCCTGGCTGCGCTGCCATAAGATCGGCTATATTTTCCAGACCTTCAACCTGATTCCGGTGGCCAGCGCGCTGGACAATGTGATGACGCCGATGCTTTTCGCGGGCATGACGCAAGCGGACGCGCAGGAGAAGGCGGCCGGCCTGCTGGACAAGGTCGGGCTGGGCGACCGCCTGTTCCACAAGCCGGTCCAGATGTCCGGTGGCCAGCAGCAGCGCGTGGCCGTGGCGCGCGCGCTGGCGAACGATCCGGCGATCCTGCTGGCCGACGAGCCGACGGGCAACCTCGACATCAAGACGGGGCACCGCATCATCGAGCTGCTGCGCGAAATCAACGAGACCGAGCGCGTCACGGTCGTGACCGCGACGCACGACCACAAGATGCTCTCGGTCTCGGACCGAATCGCGTGGATCCGGGACGGGCTCGTCGATCGGATGCAGAACCGTGACGAACTGGAGATCGAGGAGGGCCGCGCAAGTGTCATCGACTGACGTAATCGTGTCGGCACGCGGCGTGAAACGGCTCTACATGATGGGCGCCGAACAGGTCTGGGCGTTGGGCGGCGTGGACCTCGACGTGCACCGCGGCGAATACCTCAGCATCATGGGGCCGTCCGGAAGCGGCAAAAGCACCCTGTTCAACATGGTCGGCGGGCTCGACAAGCCGACGGAAGGGACGGTCACCATCGACGGCATCAATATCGGAACCATGGACCCCCAGCAGGTCGCCTTTCTGCGCTGCCGGAAGATCGGCTATATCTTTCAGACCTTCAACCTGATCATCGTGATGACGGCGATGGAGAATGTGATGCTGCCCATGACCTTCGCGGGCGTGCCGGACAAGGAAGCGGAAGAGAAGGCCTATTACCTGCTAGAGATGGTCGGGCTCGGCGACCGCTGCGACCACCGGCCCGACGAGCTGTCCGGCGGCCAGCAGCAGCGTGTGGCGATCGCGCGCTCGCTGGCGAACGAGCCGAAGATCATCCTGGCCGACGAGCCGACCGGCAACCTCGACCTGCATACGGGCGAAGAGATTATCCGCATGCTCGAGGAGCTGAAGAACAATCTGGGCGTCACGATCATCACGGCCACGCATGACCACAAGATGCTGGCCGCCTCCAACCGCGTGGTCTACCTCGAAGACGGCAAGATCGTCGACGTCAAGGACCGCAGCGAACTCGAGATCAGTTTCGGTGTGATCGGCAAGAAATAGCGCGGCGCCCCGCCGCGCTGCTCCGGCTTCGCTGCGCGAATCCGGAGTTTGTTGGGTGTTCAAGCTGTCACGTCTTGGTTCACGCTTGACGCCCTCGTTCAACTCGTACGCGGACGAGCACGAGCGACGACCGACACCCACCCCCTCTCACCGCCGCCCGCCCACCGATCACGCTGTCCTTTCGGCGCGGTAGCGACGATAAGCACCAGCGTTCTGTTCTGCGCCGATCTTCATGGCGTGCCTGGCGCTGCCCGACCGGTTTGGTCCAGATCGAACATCCAACAGCCAACACCCAACAGCCAACGTCCAACCGAGATCCCACTTGGAAGTTGGATATTGGCTGTTGGCTGTTCAGTCTTTCCCGAGGAACGCCTGCTCGGCGACGGCCAGCCAATGCCGGGCCTGCGCGTTCTGCGGGTCGAGCTCGAGCACGGCGCGGTAGTGCCGGGCCGCCTCGGCCATCTTGCGCTGCCGCAGGAAGGTGTGCGCCAGGTTCAGCCGCGCATCGACATAGGAGGGGTCCGTCCGAAGCGCGCTGCTGAATCGGGCCAGCGCCTCGTCATAGTGGCCCATTTCGGAGAGAACGTTCCCGAGATTCGCGTGCAGGATCGGACTGTGCGGATCGGCCCGCAACGCACGGCTGTAGTGGACAAGCGCGGCAGCAAACGATTTCTCCGCGGCATAGAGCCCGCCCAATGCCGCATGCGCGGCTGGATCCGACGGCGCGCGTTCCAGTGCTTGGCTCAGATGGCGTACGGCCTCATGGTGCCGGCCGCGGCCGGCCAGCGTGCGACCGAGCGAGACGCGGGCGAACACATAGTCCGGATCCAGTTTGACCGCCTCCCGGAAGCTGTGCTCGGCCTCCGCCGTCCTGCCGCGTTTCAAGCAGGAGATGCCCAACTCACACCACATGCGCGCGTCCGGCTCCAGCTCGGCCAGCGCGTTGCGCAAGGTCGCCGCCGCTTCTTCCGGGCGGCCGGCCCAATTGAAGACATTGCCCAGCGCGATCGCCGCTTCGGCCTGCACGCCCGGATCGGACAATCGCGCGCGCATCTGTTTCGAAATCCGGTCGATCGACGCCTGGCCCCAACCCGGGCCCGGCCGCACGATTCGCAATGCGACAAGCAGATCGAACAGTTTGAGCGCCAGGAACCGATGCACATCCGGGGTCGGATGCAGGTGATCGAGGAAGGACTCGCTGCCAAGAACCGTGTGCCCGTGTTCCCGTTGCACGCGCTCTGACAACAGCCGGTCAAACGCCAGCAGCGGCACGTCCTGGTCGCGGCAGACCGCGCGGAGCCGGGCCTGCATGACGCTGAGCATGCGCAGCGGGCAGATATCCTCGTCGATCGCGCGCACGAACGACTGCCTGGCCTGTTCATGGCGGCCCAGCGCGAACAGGATTCTGCCCAGCAGATAGTGCGTGCCGGCATGACGTCGGTCGAGCCGCAACGCTTCACGGCACGCGGACTCGGCGGCCGCCGCGTCGCCGGCCTCGAAAGACCCGGCAGCGCGAGTGTAGAGCTCGCTCCATTGTGCGCGTTGCTTGTTGTTCAGCCCCGCGTCGTGCTGGCTCTTGAACGGCCGCATGTCTTTGAGATTCGCGGCCGGCATCACAAAGACGATGCGTGCTCCCGCCGACCGCGCGATCCTGATCATCCGCCGCAGATTGTACTCATAATGCGCAACCGCTCGGTCCCGAAACCGGTCGTCACGGGTATACGAGGTGGGGCCGACCGTGTGCGCGAGGACCGGCGCGACTTCGGGCGGCAGCACGGGCTTTTCGGCGGCCCGCACGCGCGGGCCACGTCGCGTGCGTATGCGGCGCAGCAGCGCGTAGAGCCGGAGCCGGCTCAACGCGGCGCCAAGCCGCCGCACGCAACGCGGCAGCCGCGCGATGCGGGCGTAGGTTCGTTTTTCCAGAAACTCGTTGTGCCCGGCATAGACGATAAACAGGTCGGGCTCGTACTCGAGCAGCTCGCGCATCAGCACGGCGATACGGTAGCTCGCATAACTGATCCCGCCGGCGTTGATCACCTCCCACTCCCGACCCGGTTCGGCCGCCTTGAGAAACTTGCGGAGCCAGCAACAGAAGGAGGCGACGTCCCGATACGGACGACCGTACGTCGTGGAGCCGCCCAAACAGAAGATCCGGCAGGCGCCCGGCGCTTTTCGCTCGGGAAATGTCTGCTTGTTGAACCACTGGAGCTTGCCCGGCGCGGTTTTGCGCAATGGCCGCCCGTCGGGCGCCGTTCGCCGCACGTAGAGCGGCCGTGCCCCCGCGAAGCCCACAAACGGATCGCCTTCCTCGGCAACCGGCTTCACGCCGAGCAGGGCGAGCACCAGCTCCGCGAGCAGCACAAACAGCGCGGCACCCGCCACAGCCAATGCCGGCTTCGCCCAAAGGCGGCGCGCCCACCCATTCCGGCGCGCAGCGCCCGGCGGGTTCCCGGGCCGCGCGGCCTGCTTCTTCCGGCTCATCTGGTCCCGTTCCATACGATTCCGGAGCATAGATCAGACGGCGCCCGAATGAAAGGAATCTTCCCTGTCACACGCCGCGCGCGCCGTGCCCCGGACGCCCTCAGCCGGAGCGATTCAGATGGGAAGGCCCTGTACGCGCGTTCCTGCCGGCTGTGCTGCTCACGCTCGGCCCGGCCCTCGCTGTTGCCTGGCTGACGTGCGCGTATCGAGGACACGTTGCCCGGTTGCGCTGCGCGTCATGCCCCTTTGATGGTTTCCCACATCACGCCGCAACCGTCCAGCTTGACCGGAATCGTGCTATCGCCGCAGCGGATATCGGTTTCGACCGGATACCGGCTGTGGTTGACGGCGATCACGAGTTCGCGCCCGTCCGCATGCCGCCGCAAGTCCAGCTCGACACGTGGGTCGGCACAGCTCGCTTCCGGCTGTACGCCTGCCCCCTTGGCAATGGCCCGGAACAGGGCGTGTACACCATGTGCAGCCAACGATTCGGGGCCAATGTGCTCGAGCATTGTCTCCGGCGGATACGACACGTACACGGCTTGCCCGTCGCCGCTCGCGCACTGCGTAACCAAGGCATTGCCGGCTCCATCCTCGCAGAGCACCGTTGCGCGCCCGGCGCTGATCATACGGCGCGCGCCGCCGGCCGGCAGCGTGACGTGCTCACAGGCCTTGAACGCCGGTGCACAGTTGCTGAAGACGACGTCGTTTCGCTGCGCTGCGACACCTTCGACCGTGACGCCGAACAAGTTGTTGAACGGGGCAGCCACGTGGCGGGTCGAAGCCACGAGCGTACCGCCGCGCTCGGTACAATCGCAGAGTGCGACCCACTGCGTTGTGGTCAAGCGTCCGGCGTTCGTCACGAAGAGCAGGCGCCCCTCGAACCGGTCCAGCTCGTCGGGCCACACATGGCATGGTCTCAGGCCGGCCTGGCGCAAGAAAATGTACTGATGAAAGAGCGCGTAGGCATAGCCGTGCATGCCGAGCGTATGGGACTGCGGCAGCAGCACACCAGCCCGCGGGAGCGCCTGTTCCCATTCGTGTGGCGGAAACTTGGCGACGAACTGTCCGAAACTCTGCAACTCGAGCCCGGCCGGTTTCAAGGTGCCGTCCTTGCGCACAATGCCGAACCGCAACTCCTTGGTCGCCTTGTCGAACGGCGGCAGATGCTGGATCGATTCGTCGAAATCGTTCCAGACCCACGGCATCGCGCCTTTCGAGCCGTTCACGTAACTGCTCCAGAGCGTGACCCGGTAGTAGTGCGCGATATTCTGCTCCGACGCCTCGCAGTCGGACCAGCCCGGCGCTTCGTTGGCGAACACGCCCTTGTGCGAGGCCTCGTACAGACAGGCCATCCAACTGATCCACCAATTGCTCCGGAATCCGTTGATCAGATCCTCGTCCATCTGTTTGGGGTAGGCGGTGATGGTCAGCGTGTCCAACGTCTGCCCCATACGCCGCACGTCCATACCCGCGTTGCGGAGCAGAATGAAGTGGCAGAACCCCAAGGTGATCGCATGATCCGCGTCTTCTTCCTTGATTGCGCGGTATGTGCGATCGACCCAGTCGTGGTAGCGTTCGGTGTCGTACGGGAGCTTGTCCGCGCCCGGCAACGAATTGTAAAACTCGGGTTCGTCACAGATATCCCAGCACAAGACGTTCGGGAACGCCTTGAGCCGCCCGACCAGCGTGCGCAAGTGCCGCGCGGCGTGTGAAACCATGGGCTCGGCGAAGAAACTTTGGCCGTCACGCCACGAGATATCGTAGTTTCCGGTGGCGACCCCGACCAGGAACCACGGCATCACAAACAGCCCGCGTTCGCAAGCCATCTCAAAGAACGCGGTCAGCCGGCCCACCCCTTCATCCCGGAACTCGCCCGGCGCAGGCTCCATGTACTCCCAGTGTACGGGCATTCGCACGGCGTTGAATCCGTGCTCCGCGATCCGGTCCAGGTCCCGGCGAATCTCGTTGGGCCTCCAATCCTCCCAGAAGTTCGAGCACACATAGCGCGCGACATAATTCACGCCGACGACATAGAACGGCTCGCCGTCCAATTCGAACCCGACATCCGGCCGCCATCGACACACCTGGCCCTGCTTGAAACGAATCATGAGCACGTCCTCCCTTGAAGAAAGCTCCCTTCAGTCGCTTTCATGACTCAACACGCATCCCAACAAAGCTTGGCGGCGCCGAGCAATGCGGCTTTCTCGCCCAGACGCGACGTTACAAGCTGCGTCCGAACACGAGGCCCCGTCGATGCAGCGACCACCGCGCGCAGCGGGTGCCGAAAGAACTCGAACGACTCCGCAATGGCACCGCCGTAGACCACAAACTCCGGATCGAGCAGGTTCACGATAAACGCCGTGACCCGCCCGAGATCCAGCCCGAACTGATGGAAACTCTCCAACGCGGCCACGTCACCGGCCCGCGCCAAGGCGGCCAGTTCCGGACCGTCCCGCTCCTGTCCGGACCGCCGCCGGTATTCCGCGGCCAAGGCCTGTCCCGAGATACGGTCCTCCACTGTGCCGTCCTCCCAGCAGGACTGCCAGATTCCGCCGGCCGCCCCGTGTCCGCCGCGGTACAGCCGTCCATCGAACATCAGCCCCAGCCCAATGTCCGTACCCAGCGTCACGCCGCACACGATCCCCGCGCCCTGCGCCGCACCGCGCCACCACTCGCCCGCGGCAAGACACTGTGCGTCGTTGAACAGGCAAACCGGCGCCTCGCAGCGGTCGCCCAGATACTCCGCCAGCCGAAAGCCCGTCAAGGTCGGCAGGTTGTCGCATTCCGTCAATCCGCCCGCTTCATCCAGAACCGTTGGGACGCCCACGCAAAGCCGTCCCGGTCCGGCCTCACCGCGGCAGCGCATGATCAACTGGAAAAGATCCTCCACAATCTCGCGACCCGGCCGCAGCCGGCCCGTACTGCGGCGCAGTACTTCGGCGCATTCGCCCGTCTCGTCCACACAGGCCGCACGCATGCGCGCGCCGCCCAGGTCAACCGCGATAAGCCGGTCGCGCTCCGTCATGTGGCCACTCCTTTGGATCTTGAAGTCCAGGAAACCGGCGCGGCCCAACCGCTCGAGAAAACGAATCGCGCTTGCGTAGCGCGGGACCTCACGGGTTACCGGTCAGGTATCCGAGTTGGAGGTCGACGAACAGGTCGTTTCCGTACAAGTTGGGCCGGTGCACCTCGACGGCGAGCAGGTTTCGGCCTTGTCTGAGTGCGGCGACGTCGCGGAGCACGGAAGTGCGCGGCGCACCGGCCGCGGGTTCCGGAGCGGTAAGGGCGAGCGTCCCGCAGCCGATCTTACCATTGGGCAGGTTTTCGCGCAGGATTTCGGTCCCGTTCAGATAGGCGACAAGGCCCGCGTCGCATTCGAAATGCAGTTGCAGGGCACGGATTGCGTTGGGGTCGCCGTGAAGATCGAAGGCGGTCCGGAAATAGGCGGTAACGAACTTGTGTGCTTCATCGCCGCCGTAGGAGACGGTGGTGGCGTGTTCGGTGTTTTCGCCGTAACCGAACGGCGCGTTGCCGAGGGGCCATAGCCGATCGTTGAATTGGGGTTGGCGCCAAGCGTCGCCTTTGAGGCGACCGCGCTCGTAGTATCGCCAAGCGGCGGTCTTGCCGACGAGCACAGGGCTGTTTCGCCGGCCGGGCGTGCCGCCGGGCGCGCCGGCGATCCAGTTGACGGGGTCGTTGCCGTAGGCGGCGGGAAAGACTTTCTCGAGAGCGAGCCCGGTCCCGTCGGTTCCGCACGGCCAGGGCGCGTTGTCACGGTAACGCACGCGATCCACGAGGTAGTAAGGAATGAACCCGTCCTCTTCGGGCACATCGGGTGCACGGATCTGCACGCTCTCTCCGGCGTTATTGAGCATGCCGCGATAGGGGCCGAGCACGCGGATGCGGGCGGGGACGTTGTATTTCGCGCGGAACTTGGCCGGTTTCGTATGCACAACGAGCAGATAGCCGCCGGCCTCCATGACCACACCGGTGGGGAACGTATAGTCGACGGCGTTGGTCAGGATCCAGGGGTTTTGCGGCCTGTCCGGATCATAGAGCGGCATCGGGACCTCGCTCGTGTTGTAGAGCTCGATGTACTCCTCGCCGCCCTCCGCCGGGCCGTACATGATTTCGTTGACGACGATCGGCCCGATCAGCACCTCGGCGTTGGGCAGCCCGAGCCCGGTCCGGAAATCGGCGACTTCCTTGGGTGTATCCACACCAAACGTTCGCCTGGTGAGCGCAACGAAGTCGACCTTGCCGTCGCTTGCTTCATGGCGACCGAAGGAGCGTTGCCTGCGCGAGGCGCCGAACCGCACGCCCGTCCGGTATTGGGTCGGAACGCCTTGTTTGCTCGCGGAACTGAGCCAGACCTGGTCCCCATGCGAGCTCAAGGCGAAGCAGGCGGGGTCGCGCGGGTCGCTGTTGAACTCCGATTCATAGTAGACCATGCGCGCGCCGGGTTCGAGCACGAGCCCGTCCATGAGCCGGAACTTCACAAGAACGTCCTTGTCGTCGCTCAGATACCAACCCCCAACGTCGACCGGTACGCGACCGGCGTTGTACAGCTCGATTGCGTCCTCGAGCGGATGATCGGAATGCGAGAGGACCTCCGTGATCCACACCCTGGCATGCGGCCCGTCATCGGCACCGGGCGAACCGTCCAGCTTGTTGCTTGCCGCCCAGGCTTGCGCCCGATTGGGGTCCTCCCGTGGCTCGTCCAGGGCCAGAGAGTAGCCGTCGCCGTCCGCCGCCCCGGGCCACGGATGCCTGTCGTCGTACTTCACGCGTTCCACGGTCTGGCCCATGCCGTCCGAAAGCCGCAACGTCTCGCCCTTGTTCGACAATGTCCCTTTGTACACGGCGTCCGGCGCGCGGCCGTACCGCAGGGCGAAGGCCTTCGCATTCCTGGCCAATACGAAGAAACCGCCCGCACCCACCACGGTGCCGTCAGGGAAGCTGTACGCCAGGCCCTTGGCAAAACGCATTCCCGACAGATCCACCTCGTTCGTTCCCGTGTTGCACAGTTCCACAAACTCGAAATCCGTGCCGCCGCGCGGGTTGTACATGATCTCCGTGATCCGGATCGCCTCGTAATGCGCAAGGCTCTCGACCGGCCGCACAACCGCGCTGTCCTGCGCCAGGCCCGCGCCGCCCAACGCACAGACAGCCAAGCACACCGCGCTCCGCAACTTCATACAACCGCTACACACCCTGCGCCTCCCCCGGAAATAACCTTGTCGAAAGCCCTTTTCATCGTTTCGCGTGCGGCAGCCCCGTCCCACGTGGAGCTCCCTCCAAAATACCAAAAGGGCCCCTCACTCTAACACACCGATCTCGCCCGATAAAGGGAATTGAAAACCGGAAACAGAAGGATCGCGTTGCGCCGGCAAGCCGTGTCTCAACTGCCGGGCTTCGCTCCGCGCGCGCCGTGCCGGAATCGACGCGGCGGACAGCCGACCAGCTTCTTGAACGTCTTGGAGAAGAAGTACTCGTCGGAGAACCCACACCGCCACGCGATCTCCTTGCAGCGCAGGTTCGTGCTGAGCAGAAGATTGCGCGCAGCGGCGATGCGGATCCGCTGCTGAAAACGAATCGGCGAAAGACCGTAGCGCGCCTTGAACAGACGCGAAAAATGGCCGGCGGACAACCCGACCGAACCAGCCAGCCCCGCCACGGTCAAACGCTCGCTGTAATGTGCCTCAATCCACGCATACGCGCGTGCTGCCGGATCGACCGCAATCCCCAAATGTGACGGCTCGCGACGGTAGACTGTCTCAACCACAAACGCCAACAGATCGGCAACCGAGCGGTATATGCCGAGCCAGAAGCGGTCGGGTTCCGCCGAAAGACCGTCAAAAAGTCTGTCGAACAACCATGCGGCACGGCGCACCCGCGATTCGGATAGCGCGACCGGATAGTCCTGCTCGGCCAAACGCGCGCCCGCGTAGAGACCCAGCAATTCGTGAAAAGGAATCCGCAACGCCTGATCGCCGGCCTCCAACGCAAAGGTGATTTCCCGATACGTGACCGCACCCCAATCGTTGCGGCCAAACGAATGCCCTTCGCCCGGACTCGTCAACACAAACGTGCCCCGACGCACGCGGTGCCGATCGCCGCCAAGAGATAGACGGTTGCGGCCCGCCGTGTACAACACAATATGGTACACGTCGTGCACATGCTCCGGACTGCGACGAGCCGGGTGTTCCCGGCGCCCCGCGCCATGGACCTCCTCGCCCGCGTGCAGAATCCGAAGCCGATAACGCCGCGACCCGTGCCAAACCTGCAGCAGCTGGCACGTCGGCACGTGCTGGCGTGTATCGACATAGCGCGGCATGAGATCAGTATTCTACAACTTATTGTTGTTGTAAACCATTTTTTGCGGGACTTGAAGTTGTATAAATACAAGTTAGTAGAAGAAACGGGAGGAGATGCGCGATGAGTGCAGCAATCATATCGCCACCGGCGCAAGAGAATGCGCTGCTTCTGCGTTCGCTGAAGGGTTCGGACGGGCTGGCAAGAGTGGATCTTGACCGGTTCTGGGCGGATCAGGAGGAGGCGGTCGCCGATCCGTTTGGGGACATTCCGCAGGTACCGCTGGGCATCCGGATGCACGGGGAGTGCGTGTATGCGGAGTTGGGGGTTGCGGAAGACGGGGGCCCGCCGCGCGGCGAGCTGGTTTCGGCCTACAATGCGAAGGCCGTGCGGCTCGTGGGACGCCCGCTGCTGAAGGCGGGAGGCGGCAAGAAGAGCGGGGTCTATCCTGCGGTGAAGAAGCTGCACGACGTATTCGAGGCGCGCAACGTATGGCACTCGGGCTCGTGGTGGCTGGAGCAATCGGCTTCCAACGCGGACGAGTTGGCGGCGCTGTTGGACCGTGTCGAGCAGCGAGACATCCGCGCGTTCATCCTGCCGCCGGACTGGGAAGCGGCAAAGCAGCGGCTTGCCGGCACGGGCGTGAAGCCGCCGCTGTATCGCGGGCAGCGCGGGCCGGTCACATTCGCGATGTCGATCTACGGTGTTGAGAACCTGATTTTCCTGATTTTGGACAAGCCGGCGCTGGCGGCGCGTTTTCGGGACACGATCTCGAGGGTGATGCTGGATATCGCGCGGGTCTTGGACGAAGAGGCCGGTTACACGCCGGACACCGCACCGCATGGTTTCTCTTTTTGCGACGACAATTCCGCATTGCTGACGCCGGAGATGTACGAGTTTTTCGGCTATCCGATCCTGAAGGCGATCTGGGACCGTTACAGTCCGAATCCGGGCGACAGACGTTTCCAGCATTCGGACTCTGCGATGGGACATCTTCTGCCCATCCTGGGCCGACTGCATCTGACGGGCACGAACTTCGGACCGACCGTCACGGTCCGGGAGATCCGGCAACACCTCCCGCACGCGGTCATTGCGGGTCAACTCGCTCCGTTCACGTTCATGCGCAACGATGAAGAGGGCATTGTGGCCGAATTTCTGCGCGACTTCGCGATGGCGCGCGAAGCGCGCGGCCTGCTCTTTGCCACGGCGGGCAGCGTGAACGGCGGCTCCCGGCTGCGCAGTCTGCGTTTGATCATGTCGCTGATCCAACATCACGGCCGGTACGACCGGCTGTGACGACCCGTCAACTTGTGTTCCGGCCTCGCCGCCCCCCAGCCGTCTTGCGCGGCGGGCCCGGGCGATTCCGGGGCAAGGCGTCGACCTTCCCGGGCCTCTCGTTCACCCGCGACGCAAGGTCGCGGGGGTCCTCTTCCACACTGGCGGCTGCCGTCTTCGACCGATTCTGCCTTGGCCCCACGTGCGTGTTGTGCTATCAATGGGGCTCCAGCACAGAGCCACCAAGGAGCACGCAGCCATGAAGGATCTTGGGCGGATCATCGAGGACATTGTACCGACGCTCGTTGCGTTTCGGCACGAACTGCACGCGCATCCGGAGCTGAAGTTCCAGGAGCGCGAGACGGCGGCGCGCATATGGCGCAGGCTCCAGGATCTGGACGGGCTGGCGCTGCAGGAGAATGTGGCGGAGACGGGGATTGTCGCTACGCTTGGCGCGCGCAAGCGCGGCCCGTGCGTGGCGTTACGTGCGGACATGGACGCACTGCCGTTGCAGGAGGAGACGGAACTACGCTATGCCTCGCGCGCCCCGGGCAGGATGCATGCGTGCGGGCACGACGGCCACGTGGCGTGCCTTGTCGGCGCGGCCATGGTTCTGTGCGAGATGCAGAAAGATTTGCGCGGCCCGGTCAAGTTCCTGTTTCAGCCGGCGGAAGAGTCGGGCGGCGGCGCCCGCAAGATGGTGGAACAAGGGGTGCTGCGCGACCCGCGTGTGGACGCGGTATTCGCGCTGCATTCCTGGCCTTCGTTGCCGGTTGGCACGGTGGGCGCCTGCGCGGGCCCCGCGCTGGCCAGCACCGACACGATCCGCATCGTGGTGCGCGGCAAAGGGGCGCACGCCGCGCGGCCGCACGAAGCGGTTGACCCCATCCTGATCGCTTCGCACATCGTGACCGCACTGCAATCGATTGCCTCTCGCTCGACGGATCCGATGGAGCCCGTCGTCGTGACGCTTGGCCAGATTGAGGGGGGCAGCGCCGTAAACGTGATCCCGCAGTGGGTACGACTGGCGGGCACGATCCGCACGCTGGACGCGCAAACGCGCAAGGCGACCGCACAACGCGCAACCCAGATCGCCACGAACACAGCGCAGGCGTTCGGGGGCGAGGCCACCGTCAACATCCAGAAGGGCTATCCGGTTCTGGTCAACGACCCGAAAGCCGTGAAATTCTTCGCACGCGCCGCCGGCGCCGTGCTCGGCGCGAAATCCGTCCGGCCCGACCTGCCGCCAAGCATGGGCGGCGAGGATCTCGCCTACTATGCCGAGAAGGTCCCCACCGTGCTGTGGCGACTGGGCATCCGACCGGCCGACAAGGAAGCCGTTCCCGGCCTGCATCACCCGCTGTTCGATTTTTCCGACGACGCGATTCCCGTCGGGGTCCGCGTACACTGCGAGATCGCCCGCCGGTTCGGACGGCAGAAGCTGTGAGTCCGGCCGTCACGCGCGGCGCCCGCGACCTTGCGTCGCGGGGGTCTTGCCGACCGGTCACGTCCGCGCCCGGATCGAGGCGCCCTCGACGAAGACCGGTTCGATGCGTTCGTCGATGGCGCGACCATCGTGCATGGCCTCCAACAACCGGTTCGCGGCCGTCGCGTAGGCGCGGCCGATCACGACATCGATCGTTGCCAGCTTGACGGGAAGCGTCGCGATAACCGGCGAGTTGTCGAAACCGACGACCGAAACATCCGCGGGTACGGCCAGGCTGGCCTCGTTGAAGGCCTGCAGCACGCCGATCGCCGTGACGTCGTTGACGACAAACACGCAGTCGACGCGGCCGCTTCGAACGAACCGGACCAACCGACGCGCAGACTCATGGCCGCCGGCAATACCGAGTCCGCCGTCAATCAGCCGCGGACGGCAGCCGGCGAACCCGTCCCGGAATCCCTCCCATCGGAGCCGGCACGCCGCGTTGCGCACGAGTTCGCCCGTGATGTGCGCAGGTTTCGTATGCCCGCTGTCTCGCAGCGCCGCGGCGGCCAGCCGCCCACCGTGGCGCTGGTCCACGCAGCAGCGGTTGAAGCCGGTCAACTCGTCGGTGAAATGGCCGCACACATACGGAATGCCGCATCCGTGCAACGCGGCGGCCTCGACACGCGCACCGAGACTGTAACCGATCACGCCATCGCATACGCGCCGCCGACCGAGCGTGCGGATCTCCCGCACGGAGGAGAAGTAGCGCAGACTCAAGCGGTACATCGAGGCATCCACCACCGATTGGACCTCGCGCAGCGCATCCGCGTACGACCAGTAGAACAGACGGCCGTAGGCATCGATCCGCCGGGCGCCCTGCCGGCGTTCCAACATCAGGATCGTGCCCGTGCCCCTCCGCCGCAGGGAGCTGGCCGCCTTGTCCGGGGCATACCCGATCCGTCGAGCCACGGCGCGGACGCGCCGCACCTTCTCTTCGGAGACGAGTCCGGGTTTGTTGTACACCCGGGAAACCGTGGCCGGACTCACGCCCGCCAACCGCGCGATATCGTCGCGCGTGTAGCGTGTGCTCACGTATTCGCCTCCAGCCACCGGCAGATCTCCTCCACTTCCTGCTCGGTCTTCGCGTTCACGCAGTAGACAACGCCTTGCGGGGACAATTCACGGTGCAACCCCTTGATCGCATCCAGGCCGACCCCCATGATCTGCAGCCCCTTGCCCGCTGCCTGGCACTTCTTCAAGACATCCAGCCAAGTGTGCATCGCCGGCTGGCCGGCGCCCGAAACCCATTGAATTACATCGATGTCCTCGATCGCGAGAATGTCGTCCAGATGCACCAACGCGCCCGGCCCGTCCAGGTGGTAGACGCACCGGTCCAGAAACGCGGCCTCTTCCTCCAGGGCCGGCAGGATGTACTTGCGCGCAATCTCCGGGCTGACCATGCAGATGAAGTCGCATTGGATCGTCGCGAATTTCCCGTCGCTCCAGAACGGAGCCCAGCCGATACTGCCCGTCTCTTCGCCAATGCCGGCCGCTTCGTAGATCGCGTTGTACACAGGCTCATACAGCGCACGTACCTGACGCATCGCTTCCGCAACCAGGTCCGGACAGTCATAGAAGTCCATGCAGAGCCGCTCGGCACCGCGTATGGCAAGAAGCGCGTCCGCGTTCGAGTGAAAATCACAGATTCCGACCAAGTATCGGCCCCGCGCGTGTTCGCCGAGCATACGCGCGTAGTCCAACACGCTGCGGTATGTCGCGCCCCCGGGATCCACCGCCAACGGCAAGAATTCCGACCAGTCGTCCACCATCGGCGTGACCCAGTTCGTATGGTCCGAGCCTTGCTCCGCAAACTCCAGCCGCGCGCCCAGAAATGCCGCAAACTGGTCCGGCCCGTGGTCCGGCGAGAAAAACGGCAGCCCCTCCGCAAGATACCGCGTGCCCGCCACACACGCCTCATTCCGCGCCAACTCCGCGGCATACGCGCCACCCAATGCGTTGCGGTACCGACCCTCACCCGCCCCCATAGCGGCCGCCCCGTTCCGGCGTACCGACGCCACAACCAGCGGCCGCCCACAGACCTCCCCGGCCCAATACGCCCGCCAACGCTGCTTCACCTCTTCAAAATCCGGCTTCGTCTCCAGCTTCATCTCCATGCCTCCCGTCAGGCCCGCCCCGGATGAACACGTGTTCATCCTAGCGCGCGGGGCGAGGCCTGTCAAGAGGGGGCGGCTCGGAGGAGGGCGTGATTGCGGTCTTCCCCGAGGCAGGGGAGCAGAGAGAAAAGGACTGTGAGGATCCACGGCCTGGCGTCC
>Ga0272441_10002751_pt1 | contig 34998 bp, 30 predicted proteins | sample SSMProp6N_FD_193582 | JGI IMG/M metagenome (GOLD analysis project Ga0272441, IMG submission 193582) | Marine sediment archaeal communities from Little Sippewissett salt marsh, Falmouth, MA, United States - SSM-Prop-6N | ecosystem: Environmental > Aquatic > Marine > Wetlands > Sediment ... | reverse complement strand
CGGCCCCTTGACCCCTCCAAACCGGGAACCCGCTGCGAAGCAGTGGGACTGAGCTGAGCTAAGCGAGGGCGAAGAATCCTTCATTTAGACCAACTCTTTTGGAGATGATCCATAAAAATATCCATCAAAATCCTGTTCATGACAGGCAGACTAACAGAAGATATCACCAATTTAAAGCCCTTTGAAATGTTCCGAAGCCATAAAACAGGTTAGTTTGCCGATAACATTATGATAATTGGCTTTTCCAGACCCATTTTTATTTTATTATGGCAGTCCTGCCTCTCTTAGCCGGCTGAGAAAAGCAGGCTTTCATTATTGAAGTAACAGGATGAGCGCTCCTCACCCATACCCCTTTCTCCTTATTCCCTCCGGTCTCATCTGTTCATCCCTGTCCAAAAAAAATCTTCCATTCCAGTTACTGATAATATAGTCTGATTGTTCAATTAATGCCCATCCGGAAATTAGGACATACGAACATTAAACTTCAGAGGATATCAAAAAGATGCCTTCTTTCCTCATATACCTGCTGGTTTTTCTCCTCGGCATTTGTGTTGGAAGCTTTTTAAATGTTTGCATATTCAGACTTCCGTCCGAAGACTCAATAACAAATCCCCCCAGATCAGTATGTCCTCATTGTCGAAACAGTATCCCCTTCTACGACAATATACCCCTTTTCAGCTATTTCTGGCTAAGGGGCAAATGCCGCAGTTGCGGCGGGAAGATATCGTTTAGGTACCCTATGGTTGAATTAATGGGCGGAATCTTCGCCCTTGCCATTTTTAGGCATTACGGTTTTTCACTTCCCGCGCTCATCTACTTTGTACTCATATGTTCCCTTGTTGTAATAACCTTCATAGACCTGGATTACGGGATCATACCGGATGTCATTACCCTTCCCGGGATACCGATAGGTCTGGCGGCATCATTGGTCCTACCATCCATTTCCATTTTCAACGCCCTGCTCGGAATACTGGCCGGAGGAGGGACCCTTTTTATGGTTGCGTGGATTTACAGCCTCATAACCGGCAAGGAAGGTATGGGCGGGGGTGATATAAAACTACTTGCAATGCTCGGTCCCTTTCTGGGTTGGAAAGGGGTGTTCTTTACCATATTCGCGGCATCCGTGGTGGGAATGCTGGCTGGAATCATAGAGATGATAAGGCATAGAGAGGGGATGAAGCTTGCGATCCCTTTCGGGCCTTTTATATCGATTGGAGCTATCCTTTATATCTTTTACGGACCAGGGCTAATGACATGGTACTGGAATTTTATCAGAGCCGTATGAGGCCAAATCCGCCTTCCCTTTCATCCCGGGCTCAATTCATTTCTTTCCACCGCACCCTTTCCACCCGTTTGGCCCTTACATATTCAAACGGCTTCAAGATAATCACTGTCCCTGAAACTGATCCATCAAAAGGTCAAGTCCATTTTTTTGCCAGCTATTTTTCCCTCAGAAGCGGACATTGACTTATTTCCGATCAGGCTTAATTTTTTCATGTATATGGAATGCTGTTCTTAGGCCCAGGAAAAATTCCCGGCCCTGAGGACCAGGCTCCGGTTTTCATCTCAAAAGTACGAGGTTTCAAAGCCGGGTCTTAGGATTTCCGACCGAATGCGATGCATAAGGTCTCGGAACGCTTACATCTGAAAAGGCGGCGGAACTGAGAAAATCAAGGGATTACTGGGAGGCGCACTACAATAGGCCGCACAAGTGATTCCGCAGGTTGGCGCCGAGATTGTGAAAAACGGCCATTTACGTATGAAAACTATCTGGATAATCGGAGGACAACATATATGAGATTTGACAAATTGACCCTTAAGGCACAAGAAATCGTGCAAAATTCCCTGAAACTCGCCGAGGATAAAGGGCACCAGCAGATAGAGCCTGAGCATATTCTCAAGGCGATATTGGATCAGCAGGACGGAGTTATACCACCACTTTTGGCAAAGATAGGAGTGGACCGCAATCAGCTCCTGAACTCGGCTGATTCCGCTCTCGAGAAGATACCGCGTGTCTCAGGCGCAGGTCATGAACAGGCCTACCTCTCCCGCCGCTCCAAGTCCATCCTGGATAACGCCTCTTCAGAGGCGGAACAGATGAAAGACGAGTATGTAAGCCTTGAACATATACTCCTTGCCATTGCCGCCGAAGGCAGGGGGGAAGCGGCACGGATCCTTTCTCTCGCAGGCCTTGGGAGGGATTTCATCCTGAAGGCCCTTGTTGATATACGAGGAGGGCAGAGGATCACCGACCAGAACCCTGAAGACAAATATCAGGCCTTGGAGCGTTTCAGTCAGGACCTCACCGCAAGGGCCTCAAAAGGTGATCTTGATCCTGTCATAGGAAGGGACGATGAAATCAGAAGGATCATTCAGGTTCTTTCAAGAAGGACAAAGAATAATCCAGTCCTCATAGGGGAGCCGGGCGTAGGCAAAACCGCCATTGTGGAGGGGCTGGCCCAAAGGATCGTTCATGGGGATATCCCTGACACCTTGAAGGACAAAAGAGTGGTTGCCCTTGACATGGGAGCCCTCATAGCGGGAGCCAAATACCGCGGGGAATTCGAAGACCGCTTGAAGGCAGTGCTCAAGGAAGTGACCGGCTCGCAAGGACAGATCATACTTTTCATAGATGAGATGCACACCCTCGTTGGAGCAGGCGCGGCGGAAGGTGCGGTGGATGCCTCAAACATGCTTAAACCGGCGCTTGCCAGAGGAGAACTCCGATGCGTAGGGGCCACCACCATAAAGGAATACAGGAAATATATCGAAAAAGATGCGGCGTTTGAAAGACGATTTCAGCCCGTTATGGTTGAAGAGCCTACAGTGGAGGACACTATCTCCATCCTCCGCGGGCTTAAAGAAAAGTATGAGGTTCACCACGGGGTCAGGATTAAGGATTCGGCGCTGGTGGCTGCGGCGAATCTTTCTCACCGTTATATAACCGACCGATTTCTTCCCGATAAGGCGATCGATCTCATAGACGAGGCCACCTCAAGGCTTCGAATTGAAATCGACAGCATGCCTGCGGAGATAGACGACGTTAAGAGAAAGTCCACGCAACTCGAAATTGAAAGAGAGGCCTTGAAAAAGGAAAAGGACCCCGCTTCCAGGGACAGGCTCAAGAAGCTGGAGCAGGAGCTTGGAGATCTCAAAGCGAGCACCGAGGAGATGGTATCTCACTGGAAAAGGGAAAAACAGGCCATTTCAAAGATAGGTGAAATCAAGGAAAGGCTTGAGTCGACAAGGTCTGCGGCACAGGCTGCGGAACGGCAGGGGGACTTGTCAAGGGCTGCCGAATTGAAATACGGCACCCTTATACAGCTGGAAAAGGACCTCAAAGAACAAAATGAGAAACTGGCAGAACTTCAGAAGGATAAAAAAATACTGAAAGAGGAGGTGGAAAGCGAAGACATAGCGGAGGTATTGGCCAAATGGACCGGGATTCCCGTATCCAGGATGATGGAAGGTGAAAGGGAGAAGCTACTCAAGATGGAGGAACGTCTGGGCAGGCGCGTGGTCGGGCAGGAAAAGGCCATAAACGCGGTTTCCAATGCCGTCAGAAGAGCCAGGTCAGGCCTCCAGGATCCTGACAGGCCGATAGGATCTTTCATATTCATGGGTCCTACGGGAGTCGGCAAGACCGAGCTTGCAAGGGCCGTTGCCCAGTTCTTGTTCGATGACGAACAATACATGGTAAGGATCGACATGTCCGAATACATGGAAAAGCATTCGGTCGCCCGTCTGATCGGAGCCCCCCCGGGATATGTCGGTTATGAGGAAGGAGGGTATCTGACAGAGGCGGTCAGAAGGCACCCTTACTCAGTGGTACTTTTCGATGAAATCGAAAAGGCCCATCCCGATGTATTCAACGCCCTTTTACAGATACTGGACGACGGACGGATGACGGATGGAAAAGGCAGGACCGTGGACTTCAAAAACACGGTACTGATAATGACATCCAATGTGGGAAGCCAGTGGATACGGGAACTGGGAATCAGCGACAATGCCGAGATGGAAAAAAGGGTCATGGAATCGCTCAGGGCCACATTCAAGCCTGAATTTCTGAACAGGATAGATGAAATCGTGATCTTCAACTCACTCGGAAATGAAGAGATAAAGAAAATCGTTCAGATCCAGATCGGGCTCCTGGCAAAACGCCTCTCAACCAGCAAGATTTCAATCGAATTGAGCAACGCGGCTGAAAACTTCATGGCAAAAACAGGGTTTGATTCCCTCTACGGAGCAAGACCGCTTAGAAGATCGATCCAGCAACTGATTCAGGACCCTCTTGCGGTAAAGATACTTGAGGGCTCTGTTAAGGAAGGCGACCTTGTCAAGGTGGATGTAAAGGGGGGTGATCTTGTCATTGAATAGGTCTGAAATTACCGGTTTTTGATTTCAAGGCCCTCCCCTTTTACGGGAGAGGGCCTTGATCACGGCCGGTGAGAAAGTCGCGCTACCTTGAATTCATGTGATCCCGCAGTTTTTTTGACACCTTGAACGTGACGGTTCTGCGTGGTCTTATCATAATCGTTTCACCTGTCTGGGGATTTCTTCCCCTTCTTGCCCATTTAAATCTTACCTGAAATTTTCCGAATCCCTTTATCTTTACATCCTCGCCGCCTTCAAGTGTATCCTTGATCTTATTGAAAAGGCAGTCTACCAGGGTTGCGGCCCTTTTTTTCTCAAGCCTTATATAATCCATTTCAGGGAAGAGATATATCTGCCTCGACTTACCACGCCTTTTAAGGTGTACCTTGTCGATGATGCTTGTGACAAGATCCGTCTTTGTGAGTGACATATCGGATTCAAACCCAGTGAAAGATATTTATAGTTTCATGCCGGATCCCTGAACACGCCCTTCCGAACGGAAGGATCTCTTACATTCCGTCTCTTACGACATTATCAAAAAGCGCCTATAAGTCTTGCGATAACAAGGCGCTGAACCTCAGAAGTTCCCTCCCCTATCTCAAGTAGTTTCTGGTCCCTGTAAAACCTTTCGACGTCATATTCTTTCATGAGCCCGTATCCTCCGTGCAGTTGTACCGCATGATTGGCACACCGGTACATGACCTCAGAGCAGTAGAGCTTTGCCATTGCCGCCTCTTTTGAAAATGCTCTGTCATTGTCTCTCAACCAGCACGCCTTGTAAAGGATAAGTCGGGCGCATTCGATCTCCATGGCCATATCGGCCGTCTTAAAGGCATTCACCTGGAAATTCAGGATCGGTTTGCCGAACTGAACCCGTTCCTTTCCATATTTCAGGGCAAGCTCGAAACAGCCCTGAGCCCCGCCCAGGCCCATTGCTCCTATGGACAGACGCCCTCCGTCAAGGGTCTGCATCATCTGATAAAAGCCGTGTCCTCTCGGACCGAGCATGTTTTTCTTCGGTACGGCACAATCGTCGAAGTAGAGTTCACTGGTGTTTGAGCCTCTCCACATAAGCTTTCCATGCATCTCCCTTGCCTCATATCCCTTGGTGCCCGATTCGACAAGGATACACGAAAGCTCAGGCCTTTTATCCTCCCTTGTGCCTGTTCTACACAGGGCTGTCACCCCTGAACTTATCTTTGTGGAGGCGTTCGTAATAAAAATCTTACTCCCGTTGATAACCCACTCATCGCCTTTCATATTTGCGGTCGTCTTTGAATTGCTGGCGTCTGACCCTGCATTCGGTTCGGTAAGCCCGAACCCCCAGAGGCCTTTTCCGCTGCAGAGGGAAGGAAGATAGCGCTGTTTCTGATCTTCACTGCCGAAATAATAGATCGGTCCTATACCCAGTGAATTACCGGCTGCCACGGTAGCGGCATGAGACCCGTCGACGCGTGCTATCTCTTCGGTAGCGATAATGTATGAGATATAATCCATCCCCTGTCCGCCATATTTTTCAGAGACAAACATCCCGAAAAGCCCGAGATCAGCCATCTTCCGCATGGTTTCATAGGAAAACTCTTCTTTTTCATCGAGTTCCCCAGCAACCGGCTTTATCTCATTTTCGGCAAATTCACGCACTGAATTTCGCAGAATCTCCTGTTCCATGGAAAGGCTGAAATCCATATCGACTCCTTTGATTTAGATTGTATTGTAAATAGAATAGATCACCTTTTTTTTGATAAACAAAAAAATGCCGGCTATTTCGCCAGAGATATTCCTTAAGAAAATTCAGTCTAATCAAGGATCTTTTTGATATCGAAAAATTTTGAACGAAAATCTATACAGAGGCCGCAGTAAAAAGGAACGTCTTGTCTCAGTTCGATAATGACGGTAATTGGATAGACTGCACATGGCAGGCTGTTTTCAGGTTTCCATAACCAGAAGGCAATTTTTTCAATAATAAGGGAGGCAGGCCTTTTCTGCTCTACCGTCAAGGCATAAGCTTTTGCCGGTATTTGTCGCTTGCCGATATTTACTATAGATTAATTTATTTCGGCATGTCAACCCATTGCATGTTATCCCGAAACCGACTTCGGTAATATGACTGATAATATATCTTTTCAATTACAAGAATAATGCAGTCGCCCCTCAAAAACTTCATACACGCCCAAAAAGCCTCATTGTATATGCCAGGGCCTGCATGCGGATAAAAAAAAGAGCTGAACACGAATCCCACCCGAGGCATAAAGAAATGACAGCCGAAAATCAGCTTGACAAAAGTTATAGACTTAAGCACTAGTTAATATTTATGGATAATCTTTCCATAAGTTGAAGTTGATCAGACAAGACAGTTAAATCACCTCCGGCTTGGTGGTTGTAATCCCGGAGGTTTCAAGGCTTCGAGATGACATGGGCTATAAACAAATCGATATTTGCCATATTTTCGATAGACAGGATGGTAATACTTAAATGAACCTTGGGTTAATGATTCGCAAGTGTCGAAAAGAGAGAAAGCTGACATTGAAAATTGTGGCGCAGAAGGCCGGGATCTCCGAGGGTTTTCTGAGTCAGGTCGAAAACAGAGTAAAATCACCCTCTGTGGAAACCCTTATCAATATCTGCAATGCCATAGGTATTAATGCGGGTGATCTACTGAACAATATAGAAAAAAGTGAAAGACTGGTTCTCATTCGCAGGGCTGAGTGGGACGACATCGATTTGCCTCACACCGGCTTTGTGACCAGACGTTTTTTTCCACCTGAAGACAGGAAGGTTATTGACAGCGCCATACTGGTAATAGAGCCTGAAAAATCGATACCTGTGCGAAAAAACCTGAAAGACGTTCAGGAGGCCCTGTGCATACTGAAGGGTTCGGTCGAGCTTGTACACGGCTCCCGTATCATAGAACTTGGAGAGGGAGATGCCGTGCACTACTGGTCAAACAGTGAAAAGCAGAAGATCACAAACCGCAGCGGGGAAATTGCGATAGCTTTCTGGGTAGGAACCATTCAGTAAGGCCCCAAGAGGGTATTCCGGATGGAAACCGATCATCATGTCTCCGAAGTATTGAGAAGATATATCCCCAGGGGGAAAAATACGAGATTCGCAGTCCAGGCGGATATAAATGGGGGCAGAACGCCTGACAAACCGAGCGACCTGGTAAGACCCAGCAGCACAAGATAGAGGAAACAGGCACCTATGCCCGCGGCAACGGCAAGAGGCGTCCCCCCTCTTTTGAGGTTCATCACTATGGCTACACCCAGTATTGCCATAACTATATTGATGAACGGAAACGCCAGTTTCACGTTCATGTCAACTCGGTATCTGGTAGGGTCATAACCCTCCCGTTTTATTTTTTCAGCATATCGTTTAAGCTGCCAGTAGCTCATTTCTTCAGGATTTCTTATCTTTTTCACAAAATCTTCAGGCCTTTCACGTATATCCAGCCTGTAATCGGAAATCCTTTCCATTCCGTATTCGTTCTGTTCAGTGGGTCTTTGAATAATCCCCTCCGCCACAAACCACCCATTCCCCTTCCAGGCCACCCATGATGAATCGATTCTTGTCTTAAGCCTGAAATTTTCATCGAAGAAATAGAAGGTGCAGTCATGCATCTCCATCTTTTCAGGGTCAAAATGATTTATCCAGTAGATGGAATCATCACCCTTGTACCAGATATTGTTCTGACCGTAGAGTCTGGGCTGCCCCCGCCTGTTGACCGATATATCCCATATCTCATTGCTTTTTGAACTGCTGAAAGGCACGATGAGTTCGGAAAAAAGAAAGAGGAACAGTGCAAGCCCGGCAGATAGGATTAATACGGGCCTGGTCAAATCGAATACACTCACGCCGCATGATTTCAGGGCGGTTATTTCATTTCTCTTTTCCATGAGGCTGAGCATGACTATGACGGACAGGAGCGCAGCAACAGGAAGCATCTGGATAATTATGAAAGGAGTCTTGTAGAAAAAGTAGGCGAACATGGGGCCGATGGACGCGCCCGACTCCACAAAGTTATCCACCTTCTGGATAAAATCTATTATCAGATATATGGAAACAAAGATCAGCAGAAAAAAGACGAGATATCGAAGCAGCTCTCTTGAAATATACCTTGCTATTACTCCCGGTTTCATAACGCTCTACCTTTTTCTCAGTCTCATAAAGACGGCCTCGAGGATATTAATCGACTCTTCGCGCTCGGCTCGTCTGATAAGCACAATAAAGGCCGCCATAAGTAATATGACCGGCATAAAGGCCCCTATTACCGGGCTGACCATCCCTGTTTCACATATGCTTTGTGCCCCCGCGAGGCAGAAATAGTAAAGCATAAACACACCCAGGCTGACTCCTATGCCGGTGGACATACCGCTTGATTTCAGCTGAGCACCCAGCGGCAGGCCCAGTAGACCCATAAAAAATACGGCAAGCGGCATGGAAATCTTTTCGAAAAATACGATCAGCACCTCATTTAGACTTGTATTTCCCTTATCATGGGCCTTTATGTGAGAAATCAGTTCCCTCACTCCGAGCTCCTTTGGCCCTTTCTGCCTCCTTTCCAGCGCGGCCATTATATCCTTAAGGCCCATGTTGAGATCGTAGGTGGAAAACTTTATCGATCTGGCCGAGGCCAGCTTCTTGTCAACCATAAAAATAGTGCCGTTTACAAAGTGCAGGTTGATCATCTTCTTTCCCTCAATCGGGGCAATCATTCCCTCCTGAGCCACAATCGTGTAAGTCACCTTATCATCCCGCCTGTCAACGACAAAGACCTCTTTCATGGAATTCTCTCTGCTTGAAAAACTTTTGACGTAAAAGGTGACGTTATCAAAGGGCTGAGAAAAGATTCTTTCCTTTATACCCATATTTGTTTGAGACTGAACTACCTGAAAAAGCAATCCCTTATAGGATCGGTAGCCCCAGGGGACCGCAAAAATTCCTGTAAAAAGTGAGATCAAAAGCCCTATGGATGCGATGATCAGGGTAGGCTGAAGCAACTGATAGATACCGATTCCACACGATTTCAGGGCGATTATCTCATTGTCGGACGAAAGCCTGAGAAACGCCAGCACCACCGACATCAGAACCGTGGCAGGAAGCGCGAAGGCAATCATATCGGGCAGCAGATAAAGAAGCATCCTCAGGACATACCCGGGGTTTACTCCCCTGTCGACGATCATTTCGGTAATGGAAAGCATTCTTGTGGTCAGGAGTATAAAGACCGCTACAAGCAGACTTACCACGAAGGTGGGGGCAATCTCCCGCAGGATATATCTATTGAGAGTTTTTCTCATTGCTCATTTTCCGGCATATTTAGTTGGAGTCATGAAGCTTTTCGAGTGCCCAGGAATCTATCTCAACGGATAGAGAACGATTCAGCAGCTCTACGGAGACAACCACCTTTTCTTTCTGAAACCTGTGCCTTATGTAGAAACCGGTCAGTCCTCTGAGTGGTCCCTCCATTATCATGACCCTGTCGCCTTTGTTCATGTATGAACGATTTTCAACGGTTCGATCGGTACCGTCCAGTATCATCAATGATTTTATCTCTTCCTCGTTGGCCGGAACAGGGCGGCCCTTAAACCCGAGCATCCGGACTATCCCCACTGTCTTGAGAATATTCAGATGCTCATGCGGTTCAAGACATGAACGGACAAAGAGGTAGCCCGGAAGCATGGGGACGTAGATCTTTTTAGGGCGGTCCCTGCGCCTGCTTATCACCTGAACCTGAGGAAGGAACGCTTCCAAAGACTTGCCCCTGAGTCCATCGTAAACCTTCTGCTCAAAATTGCTTCGAGTGTGAAGAGCATACCATTTTGTTTCTTCATCAGTCATGCTTAACTGTTGTGATAAGATTTCCCGCCGTGGAGTCAAAGGTTAAAAGGTCTGTTATTTATCTGACTATAATAAAAATATTACACTTTTTGTCCAGGAAGGCAGAATCTGATCAAGCAAAAAAATCCTGCCCCACGGGGCCGGGCAGTTTACCCCTGAAAGGGGGCGTGCCGTGCCGGGCTTCTGAATGCCCAAAGTGAGCTAAAAGGGCTGAAGTGCCTGAATTCAAGGAAGTCCGCCTCATCAGAAAAAGAGCCGAAACAATTCCGCAATTTCAGTCATTTTCAATTTTAGCGCATTATAGGCACTTACTCATTTTCATTCAGGACGCCCTCTTTTAAAAGAGACTTTGCCACTTCAATATCATAGGCCCTTTTGGGGTCGAAGTTTTTGCCGTCATACATCTCCATCGCGGCATTGACGGCCCCGTAGGGTATCCAGCCATGTTCTTCCCAAAGTGAAGGGACATCGATATTCCACAGTCTGAACCAGATCATTTCATCCTTTTCCATTACGTACATGCGTACGCGCTTATTTTGCGGGAAAGGGAAATAATAGAGTCCCATTTCATCTTTCATTTATTTTCTCCGAAGCAATATAACGATTTTACCGGTCATTGACGGTCCTTTTTTCCTTCGAGTCTTTCAAGGTTCTCCCTTGCAAATTCTATGGTCGGATCCAGTTCAAGGGCAATACGGTAAAAGTGAACAGCCATGCCTGTATCGCCCATATCACGGTAATTTGAGGCTATGTTGGCATAATCGATTGCAGAACCTGGATTCAGCTCTATAACCTTTTGAAAACATTCGATCGCCTTCGCATGTTCTTTCATCTTGAAATAGCTGAATCCCATGAGATTATAGATATCTGTTCTTTCATTATCAATTTTTTCCGCCTTCTTGAGGACCTCGATGGTTTCCTCGTATCTCTCCATCTCTTTGAGACAGACCCCGATGTATGAATATATGGTAGGAATATCCTGCTGCTCCGGATCAAGTCCAAGGGCCCTTTCCATAGCCTTAAGTGCATCCTGGGTATCGCCCATGGACAGATATGACAGACCAAGGAAAAAGTAGGTGTAATACCTGTCGGGCAGGAGTTCGTCCATTTTCTTCAGCTCTTTAACAGCCCATTGCGGATCCCCGCTGTTTGAGATGATCTTGGCGGAAAGCATCCCGACGCTTGTTCCTTCAGTCCTTTCCCTGAAATGTGACCCCGGGATAATCACATAAACGGCAGGGACCTCTAATAATGAATGAGTCACATCAACCGCTATCACGTCCATTCCATGCCCTGAAACCGCGGACAGGCATTTTTCTATCTCCTCTTTCATGTTGTCATCCGATAGATCCGGCAGACTTGAAACGGGACTCCTTATTCCTGAGCGGGTGATAAACTCAGCCTCGGCAAGGCCTTTTAGCTTTGGGAGTCCGCTTGCGACATAATTTGAACCGGTGTTGAAATCTCCTCCAAGCTGTGCCACCTCTGCAAGTGCCCTTATTACCGATTTCTCCGGGCTGGTTGTGGTTCCGGCCGTCCATACGATCTCGCTCTTTTCAGGGAACGTGGAAGGATCATATGCGAGTGCGGACACGGTAGGCAAACCCGTATCCAGAGAAAAATCGGAAAGAGTGAGTTCTACGCCTGCACTGCGGAATTTCCGGATCAACTCCCTTGCCAGCGGGTCCTTTATCGACGCGGGTTCTATGACAGGTACCTTCAGCCTTTTCCTGCTCACAAGAGATGACACGTGCCGTTCCACCACCTCGCATATACCCTGCAGCAGTGCCTCTTCCATGCAGTTTCCCGCGGAAGAGCCATTGTACTCGTTAAGAGAAAAAAACCAGTCAAAGGGAATCAGGACTTCACGGCCTTTCGTAAGATTATAGCCCCATGTCCAATTCTGAGGGAGCATTTTAAAGGCCTCCAGCGCCCTTGGCAGATCTTCCGATGTATCACTCACAGACCCTGTTATCATATCAAGGTCAACTGCCTTTTCCTTTACTCTTTCATACGATTCGAAGATAAAGTTCTTTGGATCCTTATGAAAGCTGAAAAGGCTGAATCTCTCGACAAGCTCCATCACGGCGCTTGCCTCGGCCTGCTCAGGGGTCCCCCCCTTCCCCATCTGCTTTCTTTCTCCGATCACCGATGCCGCGTCACTTCCGCATACGCTGAAAAACACAGGGATATCAAGCCTGCCGTTGTCGGTTCTTACGGTATCCTTCAATATATCAAGATCCAGTCCTGCCAGTTTCTCCCTCAGACGAGTGACCGTTTCCAAAGGAGAGACCGACTTGTCAAGATCCCTGGTATAACCCTTATATGTATCCTTAATTATAATAGGCCCGCCCATTACAAGGCTCCTTTCAAAGGCAATTTTTACTTATCCCCAAGGCAGTGCGCAGCGATCCTTTTAAATCCTGGTCAAAAAAAATCTCAAGGTGCGATTTATCGTTATACACCCACCTTCACGGATCTGTTCATCTTCCCGGATATATAACCTTCAAGATCCACTGAGACATGGTCAAAACCTATCCCTTTTATCTTTTCACAGATAAGGCCCCTCTTATTTTTGTCCAGCAGGCAACCTATTTCATTTCGCATTACCTCTATCCTGGCAACCGATCCGTGATGTCTGACCCTTGGTGCCGAGAAGCCCTGTTTTTCAAGAAATTCTTCCGCCTTATCGATCATAACGAGCTTCTCTTCCGTGATAGGGCTTCCGTAAGGTATCCGGGTTGCGAGACAGGGTGAGGAAGGAAGCTCACTGGTAGTCAGATGCATCTGTCTCGATATCTCACGAATCTCCTGCTTGGTAAGACGCACATCCACCATGGGAGCTGCGACTCCCGCCTCTTGGGCCGCCCTGAATCCAGGTCTGTAATCGTTCAGGTCGTCATAGTTGGCGCCATGGGCCAAAGAATCTATCGCATTTTCATGCGCAATTTTCACAAGTATCCTGAAAAGGATTTTTTTACACTGAAAGCAGCGGTCTTCACCGTTTCTGAGGAATGCATCGACCTTCATCTCTCCCGGCTCGACGATGAGGTGCCTGATCCCGAGCTCTCCGCAAAAATCAGAAGCCCGCTTGATATCTCTTTTCCTGTGAATGATGGAGCCTGCCGTAACGGCCAGTATCCTTTTCCCAAGAACCTCACGCGCAACACTGAGGAGCAGCGTGCTGTCGACTCCGCCTGAAAAGGCGATCAGCAGGGAATCCATCTCTTTTAGGCAAGATACCAGGGCATCTCTTTTTTTTTGCAATCCGTAAGATTCCATATACCTTCATTTATCAATTTACCGAGTTAACTATCAAGGGATAAGACAATTTACAATCTATTTCTTTTCCGGGATATCCGCCCGGACATCTAACCAAGGCGGCCTTCGGTCCGGTTTGTCGATAATGGAGCCCGGGCAATGAATCCAGACGCATGCCCCGGTTTTTCCGTGATAGCAGCATAAAAAAAGGCGGGCATTTCTGCCCACCTTTTTTATGCTGCGGCCCTTTATCCGGACATGTTAATGATGTCCGGCGACCTTCCGCCTGGATATCCCTATTCCTTGGTCTCTTTTTCAAGTTCCTCCATGCGCATGTTTATCTCATCAAGGGCGCGCTTCATGGATTCGGCCTCGTTTTTGAGCATTTCCAGTTCACCGGCCCTGTCCATGTTATAGTTTGCGCCCATAGGGTAATCGGCGCCATAGGGGTAAGCGCCTCTCCAGCCGAAACCTCTTCCCAACCCTCTGCCACGGCCGGGGCCTCTTCCATAACCCCAGCCACGACCGAAACCTCTTCCGTAGCCAGCGCCATATCCGTATCCGGGGGCATAACCCCCAGCAGGGTTGCAGAACCCCCTGGCTCCTCCTGTCATTGGGCCTGCGCCCATCGGACCTGTTCCGTCAAATCCAGGCATAACAAATACCTCCTTTCATCTGATATCTTAAGCAAGGAATCACAAACAACCATTCCTTTCACATCTGTTAATATCGTCTATTCCCGGAAGAACGCCTTGTTCCTAAGAGACGGCCGAAGAATCCTGATATTCCGCCTCTGCCTCTTCCGGACATGCCTCCGGCATTTCCTGCACCCTGTCTGCCGGCGGGAACTCTGCCTGAGTTATTTACCCCTCGGCCGCCGCCGCATCTGCCGGCACCTCTTCCTGTCATTGGACCCTGACCTTCGGGTCCAGTACCATCAAATCCTGGCATATATAACACCTCCTTTTAACTGGAATACAAAATGTTCATCACCAGCCACGACGTCTCCTTCCGCGCCCCCTGGGAGGCATCTCGAAATTACCTCCTTCGATTCGCAACACCCTGCCCATAACCAGCGCCTCAGCGACCCTGGACCTGGCCAGGGTGAGAATCCTGCCGAAGGTTTGTCTGGAGACATTCATCCTCTCCGCTGCCCTCTCCTGATCAAGCCCTTCGAAATCACTCAATCTTATGGCCTCAAGCCCCTCAATTGAGAGGAACACCTCCTGCATTCCCCAGGGCGGCATCCTGTTTGGAACGAATCCATCCGCTACCGGATGTCCCTGCACGTATCTGGGTTTTATCGGTCTGGGCATCTGGCCTCCGTTATTATGATCATTTGCTCATAACATAATCATAAAACATAAAACTGTCAAGCATTATTATGGTCATATGCTCATTATTTTGATGGGCACCGCTACCGGATACCCCATAAACACCTTTGTTTGCCGGCGCGCAGGCGCATGTTTTTTTTATTGAGGTATGGATTAGACAAGGGCCTGAGGGGGAGATCGGGGCAGGCAAAACAGGTTTAAGATCACGCCTTTTTCTATGTGGCAGGTTTTTCTTCAAACAAAGGTTCTTCAGATATGATACGCTCGTACACAGGTTCGAACCTGTTCCATATTTCCAGTCCGAGCCGGTTGTGGGTTCCCACGATCTCACGAAGTATCTTCTCATCAATAAGTGGATTTATAAGAACGGCCCTCAAGACGACTATCTCCTGCGGCCTGTACCTGGTAGACTCCAGGGTAGTCCTTGACACAAATGTGCTGTCATCCCTTCTTAGTTCCTTGTGAAGTTTGATATTAAGCCCGTTCACAAGGTGGTTCAGTTTTCTGAGTTTGTCCCTTATCTGCTTTTTCTCTTTTGTTGATTTTACCTTTTTCCTGCTTTTTTCCAGAAACAGAAGGTCTCTTCTGGCCTTTTCCGGTATGAAGCGATAGGTAAGGATAAACAGGTCGGGTTCATTCAAGGTTTCAAAGTTGCCGCATTTGTCAAGTATCCTCTTAAGGATGTTTGTCGACTCTTTTGCCCCCCTCAAGAGAAGTCCATATCCATCCCGTCCTATTATCTTGAGTGCGGCCCATGGTTTTAAAGCTGAAAAGGCCCGTGACCCTTCAACTGTAAAGCGGCCTGTATCCACGGAGTTTTTCCGTATGATATATTTGGAAGACTGTTTTATCAGTTTCAGGTCCTTTTCATTTCGAAAGAGCACTACCCCCATACTCATGGGACAGTAGAGCAGTTTATGAGCATCGATTGTGGCCGAATCAGCCATCTCGATACCCTTGAAAAGAGGCCTGTACTCATCCACCAGCATGGCTGAACCTCCCCAGCAGGCATCCACGTGAAAAGACGCCCCTACCTGTCGGCATACCTCTGAAATAGAAGCCAGATCGTCGATGTTGCCTGTCTCAGTGGTCCCGGCTATACCGGCGACGGCAATAACCCTCACCCCCTCCCGATCAAGTTCCAGGGCGCGCTTTTCAAGCTTGTGTATGTTAATTCGATTATCTCCGTTAACAGGTATTGCTATGACATTTTCTTCACCGATTCCGAGCATGCCGATTGATTTCTTTATTGAATAGTGAGCCCGAGCGGACACAAGCACGACACCCCTTGAACAACCGTAATAATTGAGAGCGGTAGCCATCCCGGCCATACGAACGCCCGGGAAGGTTCCATCCTGGGGGAAGGCCTTTTCTCTCGCAACCAGCAGGGCGGTAAGATTCGCCAGTGTGCCGTCGGAAGTCACATTTCCGAGAGCTACCCTGGGATTCTGCATATTTTTTTCATAGAATTTTTCCGTTCTGCTGAATATAAGCCTGTGAAGCCAGGCTACCAGTTCCCTTTCCACAAAGCTCGACGCCTTGGCGGTTTCGATCTTTACCTGGTTCTGATTGAGGGCGGCGATTATCATTTCAAGAAGAATCATGAAGTATGGTATCGCACTCGTCATATGGCCTATGTAATAAGGGTTCCCCACCTTAACCGAGTGGCCTACTACCTTGGATTTTATTTCTGAAAGCACGTCCTTTATGAGATGGGGACCCACCGGAACAGACTTCTGATTAAAGATCTCACTCAGCTCCGGAAGGGTGATACTGCTGTGGATTCCACCTTTTTCCTGAAAAAAATCATGGATCATCTCAAGGAGTTCATTGCCGAATTCGACAAACTTATCAGCCGAATCAGGCATGATAAAAAGTTTCCTGAGATATTCGATATTGCTTTCGATCCTTTTTTCAGACGCATCCATGCTCATACCCGAGGGTTCTTACAGTTTCTTAAAACACCGCCACACCACCCGGAGATCTTAACCGGGAAGTATCTCCAAAGCAGCCCTGCCTGCTATTTCATAGGATTATATCGAAGTTCAAAGGGAGAGCATTCTGTTTACCGCGGCCCTTGCCCTTATACTTATCTCTTCGGGGACCCTCACCTCAGGTTCCAGATTTTCAAGGGCCATAACGGTTTCTTTAAGACCGGTCTTTTTCATATCAGTGCATATCATCCTGGTGTCGGCCGGGATGAAAATCTTGCCCGGGTTTTCTTTTGAAAGTGGATGAAGGATGCCTGTCTCAGTGCCTACTATAAACTCCTTTGCCTTGGAATCTCTGGCAAATGCAAGCATGCCTGAAGTACTTTTTATCTCATCGGCCATATGGAGCACTTCAGGCGGACACTCCGGGTGAGCCATAAAAACGGCACCGGGATGCTCCTTTTTTATCCTTTTCACCTGTTCCGGCGACAGGTTGTTATGTATGGGACAAAAACCGCTCCAATAGCTGATATCCCTGTCTGTCTTCATTTTTGTATACTGTGCCAGATTCTTATCAGGGGTCATGTAGATCCTCTTTCGAGATTCCACGGAGTTTGCAACTGCAACCGCATTGGCGGACGTGCAGCAGATATCGCTCTCCGCTTTCACAGAAGCGGTTGTATTCACGTAACTTATCACTACGGCATCAGGCATATCACGCCTTTTCTCAATCAACTCTTCGGCCGAGATCATGTTAGCCATGGGACAACCCGCGTCCGCAACAGGAAGGATGACCTTCTTGTCCGGGCATAGGATCGAGGCGGTTTCGGCCATAAAATGGACCCCGCAAAAAACAATTACCTCCGCGTCCGTCTGAGAGGCCTTGATCGACAACTCAAGTGAATCACCGCAAAGATCCGCGATGTCCTGAAGTTCCGGTCTCTGGTAATTGTGAACGAGAAGAATCGCCTTTCTGGCGGCAAGCCTATCCCTTATCTCTTTTTGAAGCACTCTTATTTCTTTATTCTCACTGAATGTTATCATCTTTAGTCCTGAACCCTTCCGTATATTTTCCGGTGCCCGGCCTTGAGGCATAATTTTTGGATAAAAATTTCATATAGTTGATATTGAGCCTACAAGTCAAGGCATTAGGCCGAAATTAATCGGATTTTCCCTATTGTAAGGATGTTTTTCAGTCCTCAAAAACCGCCGCTGAAATAAATATACCTGGCCCCGGGCCTTTCAAGAAGACAGCTTGGGCAGAAAAAAGGAGAGGCAACCGCCTCTCCTTTTTTTGCCGGCAAAAGCCGTTTCTAACCAATCCCTTATGGTCTATTTCTTTTTGAGCTCCGAAAGTAGTCCTTTAAGGTATTTTTCCCTTTCCTGGAACATCTTTATTACCTGATCCCTTGTCATGGTCCTCTGCGGACTGCCGGTATTCTTCATCTGTTTTTTGACCTTTTTGTCCTCGAATATTTTCTGAAAAGCGGCAGCACACTTGTCGATTATATCCTGTGGCACACCCTTTGGAAAGGCAATGCCCCTGAAATTCACGCTTGAATCATCAACGTCTATCCCTGCTTCCTTGAAGGTCTCTACATCAGGCAGGAATGAATGCCTTTCGAGATCCGCCACGCCCAGAATCTTTATGCGATCCTTGTTTCTGAAGGCATCTGAAAGGTTATTGAAACCGGCCTTTACTTTACCGGCGACCACAGACTGCATTGCAGGGGTACCGCCCTTTTCAGGGATATAGGTCATCTTGATCCCTGCTGCCTTTGAGAACTGCAGAAAGGCGATATGATGGCCCACGTACATTCCGGCCCCGTTTACGGTGACCTTTCCGGGGTTTGCCTTGGCATACTTTACAACATCAACGATACTGTTGAAGGGACTGTCCGCAGGCACTATAAAAACCGCCGGATCCGCGCCCCAGTTGGCAACAGGCTCGAAGGTGTTGATATCGTACTTGGTCTTGTAAACGATCGACTGGGCGATGAAATGGGGGACATTATATGCAGTCATGGTATAACCGTCTTTGGAACCCTTCTGAACTGTCCAGTTCCATCCGACCTGCCCGCCTGCCCCCGGCTTGTTGATAATGACGATAGGTTGCCCCAGATAATTTTCATCGGCCGCAACCATGGTTACGATCCTGGCCTGGAAATCGGTTGCACCTCCCGGTGAATATGCCACCACCATGCTTATGGGCTTATCAGGATACTCGGCCTGTACAGCCGAAGTCAGACCGAAAACAACTAATCCGATAATCAAAAAGACCTTTAAAAAAAATCCCAATTTGTCAGCTTTCATTTTCCCCTCCTTGATTTAATGGATAATTCCTGAACATTTGCCAATTACATCAGATTTCGTTTTATTAAGTCCGCCGAGCCCTCTAGATAAAAAGCCCCTGCGGTGTCTGAACGAGCAAAATCTTGCTGAAAAGCACATACAATACAGCCATGAAAACAAAGGCGATTCCGACTCGAACAGCACCCTTTTTAAGACCCAGATCCTTTCTCCCAAGCGTGAAAGTTACCGCAATCATAAAGAGAAAAGCGGAGAAATAGAACCCGATTATTTCCATCACCCAGAAATAGACAATCACGAGGATAAAGGTGAATATCACTTTCACCCAGGGATAGGACATCGCGGAAGCCCTGTTTTTTTTGTCTTCAACGCTTGAGCCCTGAAGGGTCGCCCTGGCGCTTCCGCCCCTCAGAAGAAGTGACTGCATTAACAGGGCCAGGGAAAGCCCCGCCATTATAATGATAAGAACCCTGGGAAAAGTCGCGGCCCTGGGATCATCGAAAAACGACAGAGACCAGTAAAGAGCGGCGCTTCCGGCAAGCACAATCAGAGATATAATTATATCGCGTTTCAAACCATTTTCTCCTTTGCCTTCCTGTATGACCTTATTTCTCCGTAGATGCTGTATCCTATCGAGGCGGCGCACAGCACGATTATAACGACATTCATGGTGCCGGTGAAAAAATATGAAAATGCGCCCACATCGGTATCGGCAATCAGTTTACCCTTAAGGAAATTATCTTCGGCAATCGGACCGAGTATGATTCCCAGCACAACCGGCGCCGCTGAAAAACCGAACTTGTTTCCGATATACATCAGTGTCCCCAGGCTGAACATGACTATAACGTCATCAAAGCTGTTCTGAACACTGTAGGTCCCGTAGACGGCAAGGACCGTAACCGCAGCGATCATATAGAGATTCGGAACGCTCATTACCATGTAGGAGTACCTTGAAAGAATAATCCCGAAAACGCACATGGCGACCTGAGCCAGTATAAGGCTGCCGATAAAGGTGTAGGTAACATCCGCGTTATTTATAAACAGATCAGGTCCGGGAAAAAGCCCATGGATGAGAAGCCCTCCCAACAGAACGGCCGCGGTAGGACTTCCAGGTATGCTCAGGGTAAGAAGGGGTATAAGAGAGGGGCCTACCATCGCATTATTGGCCGACTCCGCCGCTGCAACCCCTTCCGGGTTTCCTTTGCCGAAAGATTCCGGCTTCTTTGAAAATTTCCTGTTCTGATCATAGGCGATCAGACCTGAAACCTGACCGCCCGCGCCCGGGATGATACCGATTATAGAGCCCGTTACAGAACCTATACCGAGGGCTTTTACCATCTTGATATTCTGTATTAAGGTCTTTAAAAGTATACCCTTTTCAGGCTTGTAATTCGGCCTCTCAATTTGCACGTCCAGTTTTTCCGACAGGGAAAACACCTGGGGAATAGCAAAAAGCCCTATAAGTGCGGGCACGATCGCCACCCCTCCGGTAAGCACATCATGAAAGACAAAACGGGGGACCCCCAGCATCATGCTGTAGCCTATCGTACTGATCAAAAGCCCGAACATTCCCCCGATGAGCCCCTTGGCAATCGATCCTGAAGCAAGCCCCGCCATTACCGTGACACCGAAGATGGCTATCCAGAACATCTCGGAAGGACCAAACTTGAGTGCTATCTTGGCCAGGGGCGGGGTAAAGAGCACCATCACGAGCATGCCGAAAAGCCCGCCTATCAGGGAACTTATAAAGCATATGTAAAGGGCTGTCTGGGACTTGCCCTGCAGGGCCATTGGATGGCCGTCCAGCAGGGTTGCGATATTTGCCGGCGCCCCGGGGATATTTATGAGAATAGCCGAGATCGCCCCACCCGCCACTGTTGCCGTGTATACGGCACCCAGCAGGATAAGACCCGTCGCCGGCTGCATGTGAAAGGTGAAGGGTACCAGGAGAGCCACAGCCATGGTGGGACTCAGGCCGGGCGTGGCTCCGAGGATCAGTCCTCCGATCACACCCATGATAAGGGTTATAAGATTGGTTAAGGTAAGTGCCTCGGGAAAATACTGTATAAGTTCTGCCATAAAACAACTCTCATCCTGGATACTATGTTATGAGTTAAAATCATGATACAGCAGTCAGTGCGTCAAGGGTTGCGACAATAATGCCTTAGGGCCGAATGTCACGGTACTAACTCAACGCTTGTCCATTTTTTTTGACAATCTCCGGTAGCTTGAGGCGTTGAATCTTTCCCGAAGGGCCTTTGGGAAGTTCATCCATAATAACTATGAGCCTGGGTGTTTTGAAATCGCCCAGGTGCTTCTGACAATGAAGCCTTAGATCTTCCTCCGTAGTGCTTGAGCAGTCCGGCTTCAAAACAATGCAGGCCATTATCTCCTCGCCGTAGGCATCGTCCGGGATTCCCACGGCAGCCGCATCAAGCACGGAGGGATGCCTGTACAGGGCATCATCTATCTCCCTTGGTGCTATGTTTTCACCTCCTTTTATTATGAGTTCCTTTATACGGCCCGTAACAAACACGAAACCGTCTTCATCCATGTGACCTATATCTCCCGTGTGAAGCCATCCATCAGGCTCAAGGGCCTCTCTGGTCTTATCGGGAGACTTGTAATACCCCTTCATGACGTTGTCGCCTTTGATCATAATCTCGCCGGGCGTATTTCTGGGGACCTCTTTACCTTCCTTGTTTACGATCTTGGCTATATTTCCCACTGCCTGACCGGGGGAGCCATATTTCATTTTCGCCGGATCAAGGGGGTTTGAAAACACCGGGGCCGCCGTTTCCGTAAGCCCCATGGTTTCAACAATGGAGACGTTGAATTTTTTTTCGAACTCCTTATGAAGCGAAGGTGGCAGCGCCGAGGAGGCGGAGCGCCCAAAACGAAGCTGAGCCAGGTTGTAGCCCTTTCCCTCTACCTCGGTGCCGCTCGTCAGATACGAAATAATGGTAGGCACTACACTGAACCAGGTACATCGGTACTCTGAAATAAGTTCCCAGAAATTTGACGCACTGAACCTATGAGGCATAACAACGCTTCCCCCGCTTACAAGCGGAGTTACGGCCGTTACAACCTCGCCGTTGATATGATAGAGGGGAAGTGAGCAAAGCGCCCTGTCTGCAGGTGTAATCTCGTGGGCCATTGCCGTGTACTGACCCCCGGCAACCATATTTTTATGAGAAAGGATGACGCCCTTGGGAACACCGGTTGTGCCGGATGTGTATAGCATAAGCGCGTCATCGTCTTCGCTAATCTCAGGTAATGTAAATGAAGAGAGGTCATCTCCCTCAGGGAAAATGACCTCTGAATCGTTGTCTATCTGAATCGTTTTTATATCACGATTCACTTTCTTCAATGATGCCTCAAGCCTTTCTCTCTGATCTTCGGTGAAAAAGACCAGCCTCGTATCGGAGTGATCCAATACATATTCCAGCTGCGAAGGCTGGGCCAGAAGGTTTAGAGGCGCAATGACAAAACCTGAGTACATGGCACCCAAAAATATCTTTGCAGTCTGATATCCGTTGGATAACATGAAAGATACCTTGTCGCCCTTTTCAAGGCCCAGCTTCATGAGCTGTTTACCTAAGGTTGCCGAATCTTTCTTCAACCGCCCGTATGTCAATTCCAGGCCAGGTTCAGGGGCGATCATAAAAATTTTATCAGGTTCCGCTTCAGCTCTATGGTCGATATAGTATCTTATGGTACGCATCACGGTCGCTCCCCCTCAATTATTTAAAGTTAGCAACTAATTACGTGGCCTTATAACTAAACCCCACCTCGAATGCCTCTCTGTTTCTGTTGTGAAATTTGGGAATGATGGCAAGGGTGCTCTCAAGAACCTTGTCCTTTTCAAGCCCTTCCACCAGGTTCGCCATAAAGCCTAAAACTATGGTATTGGCAAAAAGTGCATTGTCGAATTTTTCCATAGACAACTCCTTTGCCGGAAATGAAATCTGTTTGCATTTCAGGCCTTCATCCACCTCATCCACAAAGGCGGGGTCATATATGATTACCCCTTCGTCAGGAACCGTATCCTTGAAACGTTTGTAGGCCGCGCTTGAAAGGGCGATAAAAAAGTCAGGAGCTTCACACATGGGACTGTCTATGATCTTTTCGGAAAGCACCACCTGACTCCTGACATAGCCTCCGCGCATTTCCGTTCCATGACTCTTGAGCATGGCCACATGGAGGCCCTGCTTCACTCCTGTCTCACCTATGATCTGGCCGAGCCTCACCACACCCTGGCCGCCAAACCCGCTAGCAACGATTTCGACTCGATCTTTCATAATCTTCCCGTCCTCCTAATTTTCTCGACTGTGTCATGGACAAATTCATGGAATTCAGGCCTTGAGTTGCTCTTATCATGCCAGATACCGCAGGCCCAGAAGGTATTCTCCTTTTCCTGGCCGAGAGGTGCGGCATGATCCTTGATCCAACGATAGATATTCACCTGATTCCTGGAACCCAACTCCCTTGAGGCAAAGTTTGTAGGACAGGGATACGGCATATGCACAAGGGAAAACCCCTTGTTCTCGATTGCCTTTTTGACCGTCTCAACGGCCCATGCGCCGTCCATAGCCACATGACGTGCGAGAAAGGTTGCACCCGCCCCCTTGAGTATCTCCAGCACATCCATCCCCTCACTCATCAGATTGTGCTCAAACATCCCATAGGGGCTGCTGTCGGTATGGCTCCCCTGAGGCGTGGTCCATCCGTACTGGCCGCCGGTGGACTGATAGCCCAGATTATCATTGACTATAACGGTCATGTCGGCGTTCGATCTGGCAGCGTGAATCAGATGCATCAGCCCTATTCCAAAGGCATCTCCATCCCCGACCGTAAGTATTATCTTCTTTTCAGGCGGCAGCGCTATCCGCAACCCCCTTGCTATTGCGTAGGCCCTGCCGTGAGTTCCGGCAAAACCGTCTCCCAGCCATGTAGCAAAAGTTTGGCGCCCTGCGCATCCTATTGAGGTACCCCAAATCACGTCAGCCACTTCCAGCCCCAGCTCATTTACGGCGGTTACGACTATCTTGTGGTTCATACCTAATCCACAACCGGAACAGGCGGTACTGGGGATCTTTCTGGTACGCAGATATTTTGATATTAACTCTGATGATCTATATTCCATTACCATGCCTCCAATACCCAGCCCTTGCGTGTAAGGGGTTCGTTTTTAAGTATCTTTTCATATGTCTCAATGAGATCAGGGGTAGTCGGTAAATCCCCGCAGGTACCAAGGAATCTTATTTCCGAATCCTTGGGAGCCGCTCTCTGGACCTCACGCACCAGCTCACCGTCCCAGTTGAGCTCCACGGACAGATATTTGGCCTTCCTGGAAAAAAGCTCGTCCGGGAACGGCCAGATATTGATAAGACGGAGCGAACCCACTTTGAGTCCTTGCGACCTGGCCTTTTCCACGGAGGTATTTACAACCCTTGAAGGACTGCCGTAAGAAACAACAACCAGATCGGGATCATCATCCATAAATTTTTTCTCATAGTGGTGGTTGAATAGGTCCCTGTTGTTCCTGACCTTGTAGATGAGCCTGTAGGCATGCTTGTGGTGTGCATCCACCTCCTCGATATCATATCCTTCTACCGTCGGAGTCCAGTCCGAGCAGATCGCTCCCGTGTTGTGCCCCAACACGACAGGCGGGATATCCAGTTCATCGGTAAAGGGATAGAATTCCGGCCCCTGACAGACCTTTCTGGGCCAGATCCTGAATCCCATCTCGTTCATTTCATCTTCTGTCTCAGGCACACTTATATCCTCGAAACCGTCTGTTATAAGCTGGTCGGCAAGCACCATCACCGGCATACGGAATCTCTCTGAGAGATAAAATGCCTCAACCACCATCTTCATGCATTCCTGCGCGCTGTTCGGTGCAAGACATATGGTCTCGAAATTCCCGCCCTGCGTGGGATACCTCATAAGATAAAATTCACCCTGGCCGGGTGCTCCGGTAATACCGCTCACAGGACCGACACGCCCCGAATTAAGCACGACCAGAGGTGTCTCACATCCTAAGGCCCAGCCGAGCGGGTCCGCGTAAAGGATATAGCCTGGTCCTGAAGTTGCGGTCATGGCCTTGTAACCTCCCAGTGAGGCCCCCACGCACATATGGCAGGCCGCGCACTCATCCTCGGCCTGCAGATATACGCCTCCCACCTGGGGCAACCTTAGACTCATAGCCTCGGCAAGCTCCGTTGCAGGCGTAATAGGATAACCTGAAAAGAACCTGCACCCTGCTATGATGGCCCCCTCGGTTATTGCAAAATTTCCTGTTTCAAGATACCTTTTCATATCAGAAACCTCCTCTGTTTCATGCGGTTACATCGATAACGTCAATGGCGAAATCAGGGCAGGAGAAATAACATTTAAAGCACCCGACACACCAGTCTGAGGACTTGACCTCGTTCGGCCTGTAGCCTTTTGCGTTAAAAAAGTCGGCAGGGCCGAAGGTCTCAACTCCGCAGACCTCGGAACAGTAACCGCATTCCTTGCAGTATTCGGTGTTGAGCACAACCTGGAATTTTCTGGCATCACAATTGAGGCATCTGCCCGCCTCTGCTTCTATCTGTTCATCTGTAAAACCACATTCGACCTGATCAAAACCGGAAGTACGCTCCCATGGTCTGAGAAGCTTCATCTCGTTTCTGGGCCTTATATCCAGGACGAATTCCTCGAGCATCACCTTGTCTTCCGGGGCGGCAAGGATTTCGGCAATTTCACCATCACCGCCAAGGTAGCTGTCGATGGCGGAGGCCGCCTTTCTGCCGTGAGCTATGGCGTTTATTATGGAATCCGGCCCTGTAACGACATCGCCGCCGGCAAACACGCCCTTTTCACCTGTAGAGAGATCCTGCTCATTTGCCTTGACCCTGTTTCCGCTTGTATCGACCTGTTTTTCCCCTTTCAGGTATGTCAGGTCGGAAACCTGACCGACAGCCAGTATGACATTCCCGGCATCCACCTTTTCAGAGATCTCTTCATCGTAGGTCGGATTAAAGTTACATGCATTGTCGAATACGGATGTGCATTTTATCAGACCTAAGCCTGTGACTTCGTCATCACCCAGTATCTTTTTGGGGGCCCATGAATTGTTGATACTAACCCCTTCTTCTTCTGCACGCGCTATTTCCCACTCATGAGCGGGCATCTCTTCCCGTGACTCCAGACAGAACAGGTACACGTTTTTCGCACCAAGCCTCTTTGCCGTCAGAGCCACGTCGATGGCCACGTTACCGCCGCCTACTACAACCACATCCCCCTCAAAGGAAATATCTTTTTCAAGCCCTATGTCAGAGAGGAAATCCCATCCCCATAGGACCCCTTTTTTGTCGGAGCCCTCAAGAGGTATTTTTATGCTGCCGCTGGCACCGCTCGCCAGGAATGTGGCGTCATATTCCTTTTTGAGCTGCTCCATACCGACATCCTTACCCACTGTAGTGTTTCCCTTGAAAGCCACTCCGAGCTCGAATATGTCGTTGATATCCTTGTCCAGTCTTTCCTCAGGCAGCCTGTAATTGGGGATACCGTAACGCATGGCCCCACCCGGTTTGGGAAACGAATCAAATATCGTAACTTCATGCCCCTTGGTCGCAAGGTAATATGCGGATGTAAGACCGGCCGGGCCGGACCCGACAACAGCAACTTTTTTCCCCGTTTTTTCAGCAATCTTTTTATTTTTCTTCCAGCCGTCCCCTCCTTTGTCAACAGCCGCCCTCTTTATCGCGCGAATAGCTATCGAGTCTCCGAACTGTTTGTAAGCACACACCTCTTCGCAGGGAGCAAAACAGGCATCGGCACAAACAGTTGGGAGAGGGAGCTTTTCGCGCAGCACAGCCACTGCGTCATCATACCGTTTGTCTTTAACAGCACGGATGTACCTTGGCACGTCCACGCCTGCGGGACATGCTTCTGTACAACGTGGAACGATAAATTTTTTTCTTTCAACATGTACTACGCCCATAATTTAATAATCCTCCTCATATTATTAGACAAACAGAACTCCCACACCTTACTGTCTACAAATTTCGAGATCCCGATTAAAAAAGAGCAAGAAAGATGCCACAAAATTAAACAGCAATAAATAAAGCCTGCGGAAGCCACTATATGCTTAATATTACTATAAAAAGAAAATTGAAAAATTATTAGCCGGAAACATCTACGATATTTGTTTATCAAGTTTGGCCCATGACGGGTGTGCTGCCTGCCTTACATGTCCGATATTGCGGACACCTTTTTATCCATTGCAATAATTTATTTCAGGAAGAGAAGGGGTAAATAGAGATATGACCGATATAAACCAAGGGAAAGAGAAAAGGCAGATTCAGAGGCTTCCTGTAAAAATGTTCGGAACCGGGTCAGAAAACCATGTTGTTTATTGTAAAGTATCTTGACACAAAGTCAAATTCTCCGACATGAAAATGGGTCCGCATTGGAGCGCTTTACTACTTCCTCATAAAGGAACCAAGCATATAGGATCATCTTTTTTATAATAAAACCAACGTCTTTTCAAAGTTGGTCTCTATTCATTACAACAAATTTATTATCCTCAAAGACCGTTTCCGGAATTTCGGACACATTTTAAACCTTTCTTTGGTCACTCAATCCGATTTTTTCCAGATTAGAAGGAACTTTTCTAAGAATCCACATTTGGCCGATCCATCACAGATTATGTTTTTTACATTTTTCGTAAAGAGTTGAACGGGACAGTCCAAGGACTCTGGCGGTCCTGGCCATATTGCCCCCGGAAAATTTTATCGCCTGGGAAAGCAGTTCCTTCTCATATCTGTCCATTTCCCTTGAAAAAGGCTTTATTTTTTCAGACCTGGGTCTTTCAAATGTTCCCTTAAAACAGATTAGTTCCGGGGGAAGGTGCTCCGGCCCGATAACCTTTCCCTCTGCCAGACTCACCGCCCTTAAGACAACGTTTTTAAGCTCTCTTATATTACCGGGCCATGGGTATGCCTGCATGATCTTAAGGGCGTCCTCACTGAACCTGATACCAGGTCTTTCAATGGAGGAGAGGAAATGCTCCACCAATTCAGGGATATCATCAGGTCTCTCGGAAAGAGAGGGTATCACGACACTCATGGTGTTCAACCGGTAGAACAGATCGTCCCTGAATTCTTTTCTGCTTATCATCTCCCTTAAATCCCTGTTGGTCGCAGCCACCAGCCTGAAATCGACCTTAACGGTCTTAAGGCCTCCCAGCTTTTCGATCTTTTTTGTTTCAAGGACCCTGAGCAATTTGGCCTGGGCGCTCAAAGGCAGGTCCCCTATCTCATCAAGGAACAGGGTTCCCCCGTGGGAAAGCTCTATCTTTCCCGCCTTGCCCTTCGGTCTTGCACCGGTAAAGGCACCGGTTTCATAGCCGAACAGTTCCGATTCAAGGAGTTCTCTTGGAATGGCGGCGCAGTTTACACAGACAAAGCTTCCGTTTCTTCTCCAACTTGCCTTATGTATGGCATGAGCAAAAAGCTCCTTTCCGCTGCCGGTTGCCCCTAGAACAAGGACTGAGGCATCTGTCTTGGCATACTTGGCAGCCATCTTTTTCGCCTCAACAAGCAGCCTGGTATTGCCTAAAATTGATTCGAAGCTGTACGTTGCCGAAAGAAGGCTGTCAAGGCCTCGTTTGTAATATTTCAACTCTCTTTCCAGCAGATTAAGCCTCTCCATCAGCTCGTTTATTTCGGTATGGTTCTTGAAGATGGTCTGAAGTACGACCCCCACTGTCTCGTCCCCGCTCTTTATCGGTATTCGGTTGACAAGCAAGGCCACATTTGATCTCAGACTGCAGCGCTGCCCGATTTCCATTTTACCGCTTTCAAGAACCGACGGTATCCTGGAGGAGGGAAAATATTTCTTTATGTGTCTTCCGACCGCCTCGTTTTTATCCGTCCCTAGCAACTCTCCATAAAACCTGTTCATGTAGAGGATCCTGGAATCGCTGTCGCATAGGATTATCCCTGAATAGACATTTTCCATTATCAACTCAAGGACTGAAGCGAAATCCTTCATACTTCCGTTAAGGCCGCCAGCCTTAAGCTCTATGGCAGGCTGAAACTGGAGACTGGATCGGCAGAAATTGATATCTGAAGATGTCCTGGAATTATCGACTGATGACATAAGCTTGATATTCCCTCCTATTTTGAATCACCAGGGTAGGGGTTCAAAATATCTGAAACAGGGGCGGAAAATTCTCAATCGTAAAAGGGCAAGGATATCCTTCTTACCTATTTAAACATTAGTAAAATGCAATCACAGGTGTCAATTTAAAACAGGCGGGGCTTTATGGCCCGGGTATTCACCAACAGCCCTGTTTATCATCGTACAGGCGCAGGTACAGGGGCTTTTTCTTTGCTCCGCTACGCTACGCCCAGTCCCACTAATGCTCAGCGGGTTCCCGGTTTCTGCAGACATTGTCTCACAAAAAAAAGCCGCTGGAAATTCCAGGGGACGGAGCGTACAGGCTGCAACGGCCGGGTGAATGCCTCATTGAGTTCACCCGCGGGCAAAGGCGAACAAATCCTTGAATGGGTTATTTTAAATCAACGACAGCAAAATTTACTTGACATAAGAATACTTATAGATTTATTTATCAGATATCAATTACCAAAAAAATTACAATTCGTAAATCAACCAGCTGATATTTCTGGTTTTTTTATTGCCCCAGCTTATATCATTGGAGATATAAGAACACCATAGCTGGGTCCGATCCACCACGAATATTATAATAGGAGGGATAACATGGTAGAAGCAAAAGCGATTGAAACGGGCAGCAATTGGGATATGGACTTTGATCTGTGCCTGGATGACGTGGCCCTTGCAAAAAAGGTCCTTGAAAGCGCCCAACAAAACGGAGGAAAAATCAGTGATGCAGGGATAGTCTTTGCATTGAGAAACATCCTCAAGATGAAATATTATCCTGTCGCGGTAAAGTATTTTTTTGACGAAAAAGAGCTTGAAGACTTTAAGAACAATACCGAATACAAGGTGTCCCTGCACCCTGTCACCTTCTGCGCCTATGTTGCGGCAAGCAGGCAGAGGGGGGACATCCTCCTTGGCACAGCCGATAAGCTAGGTTGCTCCAATGCCAAATTCGTCATGAAATGGAAGGAAATTGATGACGGCGAGATAAAGAGCCATCTCAAATACACAAAGGACTGGGATCAGGCGGAAAGATTCGTAAAGACCAAAAAGAGACTTCCCAAGGAACCGCTGGCCTTTGCCACCGCACCCCTTCACAAGGCACCCTTCAAACCGGATCTGATCCACGGCATGTGCGATACCCTCCAGTCATATCATCTTGCAAACGACTGGGATGCCGCCTTCGACAACCATCCCTTTGAGATGACTATGACCATGAATTCCTCCATATGCCACGGCTGTGTCCAGTGTTTTGTTACGGAGAAATTCAATGTAACCCAGATGTGCAGCAGCAGCTATACGGCGGGAAAAACCGAACAGGGCGAGATCAACTGGATTATGCCCTATGATCAGATGGAACCCACAGTCCACTGGATGCTCGAGCGCACCGTCCGTGACGGAGGGGTGTCCTTCCCCAGGACAGGTGAGACATATCCCGGCTTTGACATCTGCAAGCTGTGCCCCTTCCTGACATTTAAAAAACCCAAAAAGGAAAAATAAGCGGAGCGAAATCTCCCCAAACTCATGAAGTCCCCAGGCTCAATATCTCCTGTTGACCTCCTCCCCTGGGGGCTTGAATTGAACATCCCCGGTATTTTTGCTTAACCGATTTTCTTCTCTTCTGTTCCATGAAAATTCTCACAGGAGACAAATCAGATGAAAGCAACGATAAGGCTGATAGTAAACGGAGACACCTACTTTGTCGCGGTTGACCCCTCCCGTACGCTCAATGAGGTGCTCAGGGAGGAATTGAACCTTACCGGTACCAAGCTTGGTTGCGGTTCAGGAGACTGCGGTGCATGCTCGGTCATTGCAGATGGGAAAATAATCAGTTCCTGCCTTACCCTTGCAATAGAGATGGATGGAGTGGAAATAACCACTGTGGAAGGAATCGCGTCATCAGGTGAGCACCTGCATCCTATCCAAAGGGCCTTTATTGAAAAAGGCGCCATTCAATGCGGGTTCTGCACGCCCGGCATGGAGCTGTCCGCATTATATCTTTTAAACAGCAACCCTGAACCATCGGAGGATGAAATAAGGGCCGGACTTTCCGGAAATCTTTGCAGATGCACCGGTTATTCCAAAATCGTGGAGGCCATTTCAGCCGCTGCCGACAAGATGAAAAACTCCGGCTAGATCTCAGCCCCCTGTCTTTCGGCAAAGAGGTGTTTATCTAATTACCATACAATATCTTTGACAAGGATTTCCAGTAATGAGACTTCCCCGATTCGACTATAAGGCACCGGCCACGGTTGAGGAGGCATGCAGACTCCTTGAACAGTTCGATAAAAACGCCCTTGTTATGGCAGGGGGCACGGACCTTCTGTTGCGCCTCAAGCAGGGGCTTGTCAAACCTTCCATCATAATAGGCCTCAAGAAGATAAAAGGGCTTGGCCTCATCCGTTTTGATGAAAAAACCGGACTCACAATCGGGGCCTCAGCCCTGCTGGCGGAGGTAGCATCCCATACGGACGTTCTTAAGCATTATCCGGCTGTGGCATATGCCGCCAATGAAACCGCCAATGTCCAGATAAGGAACATGGGGACGGTAGCAGGCAACCTTTGCAACGGCTCCCCTTCCGCTGACAATGCCCCCTCCCTAATGGCCGCGGATGCCGAGGTTACACTGGTAAGTTCCAAGGGGGAAAGAATCGTCCCTTTGGCGGAATTTTTCAAGGGCCCAGGCCTCACCGAGTTAAGGGACGGTGAGATAATGTCATCGATACTGATTCCGCCGCCTCCGCCCGGCTCCGGCACAGACTATCAGCATATCTCGGCAAGGGGAAAAGTGGATATCTCCGCAGTAGGAGTCGCGGTAATGCTGATCATGGACGGACTCGTATGCAGGCGGGCAAGCATCGTGTTAGGCGCTGTGGCACCCAATCCGATTCATGCCTTGGAGGCTGAGAATTTCATACTGGGGAAAAACCTGACACCCTTTCAAATTGAAAAGGCCGCGATCACGGCGTCAAAAGAGGCCCGTCCCATCTCGGACATAAGGGCTACAGCAGGATACAGGCGGAAGATGGTAAAGGTGCTGACCATGAGGGCCCTTTTGCGGGCAAAGCAAAGGGCGATTAAAAAAACAGAGGCAAAAGGGGATAGGCCATGAAAGAATTCTCATTAATCGGAAAAGATGTTCCCAGAACCGATGCCAGGGCCAAGGCCACTGGAGCCGCTTTATACACAGATGATCTCAAACTTCCCGGAATGCTTTATGGAAAAATCCTTAGGAGCCCGGTGGCCCACGCCCGCATAGCCCGCATTGATACAGGCAGGGCGCTGTCCCTTAGCGGGGTAAAGGCGGTCATCACGGGTGAGGATACTCCGAAGATCAGATATGGCAACTGGCGGCTCTACCCTCACACCCAGGATGAATACCCCCTGGCGATTGACAAGGTGAGGTTCATAGGAGATGAGGTTGCAGCGGTAGCTGCGGTGGATAAGGACACGGCTGAGGAGGCCCTGCAGCTTATCACGGTAGACTACGAGGAGCTGCCCGCGGTCTTTGATCTGGAATCGGCCTTAAAAAAGGGCGCCCCTCTTCTGCATGAAGGCTCCAAAAACAATATCAGTTTGTCCAGAAAGATCAACTACGGAGATGTTGAAAAGGGCTTTGCCGATTCTTACTACATCCGTGAAGACACCTTCTCTCTGCAGCCGGTCAGCCCGGCCTATCTCGAACCATGCTCAAGCCTTGCACAATGCGATTCCGACGGCCGCATAACCCTCTGGACTTCCACCCAAGCCCCTTACATAGTCCAGTGTCTCCTGGCATCAACCATGGGGATGAGGGAAAATGATATAAGGGTCATAAAACCCAACGTGGGAGGGGGCTTTGGAGGCAAGATGGAACTCCGTTCCTGGGAATTCTGCGCAGCCTTCATGGCAAGGCAGACAGGACGGCCGGTAAAATTCACACTCACCAGGGAAGAGGAGTTTGCAATCGGAAGAAGAAGGCACCCCATGAAGATCCATTCAAAGATCGGATTGAGAAAGGACGGGACACTTCTTGCCAAAGATCTGCGCATACAGCTTGACGGTGGTGCCTACAACGCCATGGGACCCACAGCCACCTTTCTCTGCGGTTATTTCGGGGCAATGCTCTACAAATTCCCCAGCTATAGATTCATGGGCGACCACATCTACACGAACAAACCTCCTGCAAGCGCGATGAGGGGTTTCGGAGCACCTCAATCGTTGTTTGTAACCGAGACTCAAATGAATATGGCGGCTGAAGGACTGGCGATCGACCCTATCGACATAAGGCTCAAAAATGCCATGACAACCGGTTATGAAATCCCCGATGTAGCCACTATATCAAGCTGCGGATTCATCGAATCGCTCAAGAAGGTCGCGGAGATGAGCGATTGGAAGTCAAAGAGGAAAAAGCTCAATAAGGGAAGCGGCATCGGAGTCGGCTGCTACAGTTTTATCTCAGGAGGGGTGTTTAACTGGTTTGACACGAAATATCCCTTTTCGGCTGCGGAAATAAGGGCATTCTCGGACGGTACCGTGCACCTTCTGACCATGGCTTCGGACATAGGTCAGGGATCGGATACCGTTTTAAAACAGATCCTTGCCGAAGAGCTTGGCATAAGGATGGAGGATATCAGAATCACCTCCGCGGATACGGCGGTTACCCCTCAGGCGGACCTCGGGTCCTGGGGAAGCCGGGTCACGCTCATGGCAGGAAATGCGGTACTTGACGCTGCCCGTAAAATCAAGGAAAGCCTGTTCATCCCGATTTCCGCCACATTTGATCTGAATGTGATCTATGACATGGAGTGCTATGGAGGAAGGATATTTGCAAAGGGGAAACCGGAGAAGGGAATGGGCTTCGGAGATGCCGTGGGCCTCATACAAAAGGCCAACAGGGGGGAACCGCTCGTTGCCAGGGGGTACTACACACCAAGGGGAAAGGGACTTGTCACCCCTGCCTTCAGTTTCGGTGCCCAGGTTGCCGAGGTGGACGTTGATCAAGACACAGGTATTGTAGATGTCAAAAGGATGTGGACGGCCCACGATTGCGGAACGGTGATAAACTCCGTGTCCGTGGAAGGACAGCTCGAGGGTTCCATTCACATGGGGCTCGGCTACGCGCTTTCTGAAGAACTGTTAATGGAGGATGGAAAGACCCTCAACACGAACTTCCTCGACTACAAGATGCCCACGGCCCTGGATATGCCTCCGGGTGAATCGGTAACAATAGAAACCTTTGAGCCGGAAGGCCCTTTCGGCGCAAAGGAAGCGGGAGAAGGCCTGGTCTCTCCAACCGCGCCTGCGATCGCCGAGGCGGTCCATGACGCCACGGGCTACCGGTGCATGAGACTGCCGATAAAGGCGGAAGACATCATTGAAAACAGGGCGCAAAAGGCAAAAGGCGCCTAAAAAAGGGGTGCTTTTGCACCCCTTTTTCTCCTGCAACCTATCCGAATGTAAAGCCTTCGGGAAGCATCCCCGCGTCTGTTCCTTCCGGAACCCATGACAGATCCGTAATGGTGTAGGTCGGATTGACGGTCCTGAAGATCGGGACCACCCTCATTCCTATCTTGGGATCCCCGACGGACAGATAACTCATCAGAATGGTCGAAACCCCTTCGAACTCGACATTTATAAACTTGATCGGCTTGTCCAGGGTGTTAAACGCGCCTGAACGTTCACACACCATGAAGGTGTGGATGGTCGCGGTCTTTTTGCACACATCGGTGAGATCCACCACCGTGTTTCTGAACAGGCAGTCAGGACAGTGAATGCGGAATGGAAGATAGACGGTGCCC
>Ga0272441_10002750_pt1 | contig 35004 bp, 38 predicted proteins | sample SSMProp6N_FD_193582 | JGI IMG/M metagenome (GOLD analysis project Ga0272441, IMG submission 193582) | Marine sediment archaeal communities from Little Sippewissett salt marsh, Falmouth, MA, United States - SSM-Prop-6N | ecosystem: Environmental > Aquatic > Marine > Wetlands > Sediment ... | reverse complement strand
AATGAATTATAAAGTAAATATCCACGTTTCCTGTTCATTTGGTAAATCTTCTTTTTCTATATCTATTTCATTTCCGACCTTTAAAGTTTTAAACTTATTTTTTTCTAGGAAAGGATCTATGCCATCAATAGGTAGCGATAGACCTCCTATTTTATAATGCATAGGAATGGTAATCTTAGGTTTTATTGAGTTTATTATATTCCAAGCTCGTTTTGCATCAATAGTAAATGTTCCTCCAACTGGAACAAACAATATATCTACATTGCCAATTCTTTTGATGATATCTTCATCAATTTCATGTCCTAGATCGCCCAAATGACAAAAAGCAACACCATCAATTATAAATTTGTATATGATGCTTTCTCCTCGTTTTTCTCCACGATGTTCATCATGGAATGATTTGATTCCTTTTATTTCGATATTTGAAATATTTCTTTTTCTATCATCCGTTATGACCTTAGATCCTTCTTTTTCTACTGTTTTTACGCTATTATGATCGTAATGATCATGTGAAACCAGAATGATATCTCCTTCTACAATCGGTGCTGGAATCCCAATAGATTTTCCATCATGCGGGTCAGTAATCAAAGTCATATCGTCTGTTATCTCAAAGCACGAATGTCCATGCCATCTTATTTTTAACAATTTTTTCCCCCAAAAACCATAGGAATATTGCACAATAGTTATAAATATATTATGGGCGCAACCTTCCAAGTTTAATATAGTCTATTTCACTTTTACCTAATCTTGCAAATATAATTTCCTTATTAACTGAATGTGCAAGTCGTACTGCCCTACTGATTTCTGCCCACATACTTTTAAAATCATATTTAACCACATGTATTAGAAATTCAGCATGTGTTTTATCCGGTTTTTTTGTATATGCTCGGAAATGAGCACCAAATTTAAATCCAGTTTTTACGATTAATCCGCGTTTTTTCAAATCACTAAATACAGTAAATCTCATATCAATATCTGGTTGTATTTTACGTATTAAATTCTTGAATTCCCTTAGAGTAAAAATTTTTTCTTTAGCAATATCTTGAATTTCAAAAACACCTTTTTCCAACAGATATAGTGCTTCAACCATAGATAATTGCAAGCCATTGCCAAAAGGTTTACCATAAAACTCTTTATCCAATAACTTTTCGGCCATATTTTTATCAAAGATTACAACTCTATTTTCAAGTAAGATTCCTGTGGTTTTTAAAAATTTATATTCAGAATTCATTCCCCTTATATCTAACATCGATATTTCATAATAAGTGATATCGCCCTCTTCATCAACTATTGCAAACCACAAATCTCCGTTATTATTAATTGCTGTTTTGATTAATTGCTTAATTTTGGCAATGTCCATTATATCTCTTTCAGAGAATGAAGTAATGAAATACTTTTTCTTATTTTTTCTTGAACCATTTTCTATTTTATTAAGAATAAAATCAAAATCTTTGCTTTCTTCATCGATTTTAATCTGGTACCCCCTTTTTCTTAAATCTCTGAAAATAAGATACTTTATCTCAAAATGATGAGTTTGTTTAGCAGAAAGCTTCACCATATCTTGAAGATATATCTCTACACCATCTTGGAATAATCGAAGTTTTCCTTCGTCAAGTAGGAAAACACCTTCAATTAAATCAAGAGCTAGTATGTTGTATGTAATAGTTTTTCCAAAATGACTCTTGCTATAAAATCGCCCTATATCTTTTACTTTTTTAATAATTATTTTGTTTTCTACAAGTTCTCCAGATATCTTTTGCATCGTAAAAATATGTAAGTACAAGTGTTATTTGGATTTTTTGTAATAATCTTCTATACTTCTCGGCATCTGATCTTCAGAAAAATGCTGATTTTTTTGATTTTTAAAATAATTATCTACGCTTCTTGGAGTCCATGTTTTATAAATTTTTTCTTTTTTCTTTTTTGACGACATATTACCAATAATTATCCCAAAACCAATACCGCAAATTCCACCCATGAAAGCAAATAACATTAAAAAATCCTTATATTTTAAGATTCCATAGTTCCATAAAGAAAACCTACCTTCAGGAATACCTATATACCGTGATGATTGTTTACCAAATGTTCCAGTAAATGTTAATACACCTGTTATTAGATTACTATATTTGTAGTAAAACATAGCAATATCGACTGAGTTTTCTACAAAACTTTGTGCATATTCGTAATAACTTACAGCAAGTACAGGTTCTATGCCACGGAGTCTGCTTTCACTTATACTTGCATGAGCGCTTTCATTTGCTCTATCTATTTTATCTTTAGTGATCCCATCAATAAGTTCCAATGCAAGATTTGAATTAGATAATGATTCTAATGCTTCAAACAAAGCAGCTGCTGGATATCCATTTTCCTTGTCTTTTCTTGCATTTTCTAGTAAACTATTTGCATCAGTAAGATAATTAGATGCTTTTCCTATTTCTTGTAGAATGACACTCGAATAAACAACTGCTTGTTGAGCATCTTGTATATAGTCCCCAGCAAGATCGTTAAGTTCTTGAGAATTTATTGCTCCACTGTCATTAAAATGCGATGTAAGTCCCAGCCACCATCCTATACTTTCACACCTCTGCACTGCATAAGCAATATTATATAGTGCTGTAAAATACTCTCCATTTTGATATTTAACTTCTGCATCTGATAAATACGATCCCGCATCAGATGCACGTTTTTGTGCTGCACCAACACATTGAAGAGATGTAGTTCCCATTATTTTAGTATTCTTTGCCAGCATGCTTTGATTTATGTAAAAATCCAACGTGTTCTGAAGTGTTTTATATACATAATCGTTTTTGTTATCGGCATTGAAATATTCACAAGCATAAATTACAAATTGCGAATTAATTAAAGATTGAAAGGATTTACTTGTACTAGTATAGTATAAATCTTTTTCAAACCAATCTTCAGATTCCGTTAGAGCATCTTCTGCATCATTTAGAAAATCAGTTAATTGGTTTCTATAATAATAAGGATAGAAGTTTGGAATATCTGAATTATTAAAAGAAACACTTGCATTTCCGTATGTATTTTCTGCCTGATTTAAAAGTGTAGTTGCAAGAGGTTTCATGGATTCTATGTAATCCTCAGTTGTAATACTGTCATTAGATCTTATTACCGGAAAATACCATCCAGTGTAATAAATAAGAACATCATTTATATCTTCCACTTCAAAAACTTCCATTCCATAGTTTTGCATTGCATACTCAGAGACATTCTTTGTAACTGTTTTTGTAGTGGTTTGTATCCAACCGTTATCAGTTACTGTTTCTACTATTGTATCTAAATAAGTCATCTGGCCTTTTGGTATTAGAAAACGGGTTGCACCAACAGAATAGGCAGCGTCTATTTTTTTAGGGATTCCGCCAATAGGACCAATACTACCATCAGGATTTATCATACCTGTCATAACCGTTTCACTATCCATAGTCCAGTTTTCAAGAAGCGATGTTACAGCAGCAGTCATAATTGCCCCTGCTGAAGGTCCACCAATAATTGGAGCGGAAGTTCTTATTACGAAGAAATAATCATATTCAGATGGATTAACATCACATCTTTTGTCATTCTCAACAAGAGCACTTGCTACTTTTACTGCTAGACGTGCTGATCCTTGCATATCTATTTGAGCCAGAGGTAATGTGTCAACAAATACCCTACCACTTCCTTTATTTTGAATAGTTACTGTAATGGTAGAAATAACCCCTATATATCCATCCTCAGTTTCTGCTACTGCAGGAGCATATACTGTAATATTGCTGTATTCTATTGAGATATTGTTCTCTTTAATTTCACCAGGTATTTCTGCCAATGAAAATTGATTTGAAGTGGAATATAAGAGTGAAATACATAGCACCACAAGTAATATTTTTCTTAACATATTCATCCTCTCTTTCTTTTTCAACATTATAGAGCCAAATATTTAAGTCTTACGTGTTATATGGAGAAAATAATTTTTCTATTTTTAAAATTTCTTGTTTATATATTTTCTATTAATAAATTTTTCTTTTTCAAAATTGAAATGTTACCCCGATATTCTTAAGTATATTAAGAAGATACCTTTCCCCGTTTGAGACATCCTAAATGACTAATTTATTTAAAGTTGTAGAATAAAGGAGGCAGGATAAGTGGTTAAACTACACGAGATGATATTAAGAGATGCTCACCAATCAATGTTAGCAACTAGAATGAGAACGGAGGACATGCTACCGATTGCGGAGAAATTAGATCAAGTGGGATTTTTCTCCCTTGAGGTATGGGGTGGTGCAACATTCGATGTATCAATTAGGTATCTGAATCAAGATCCCTGGGAGAGATTAAATAAACTTAAAGAAGCAATACCAAACACACCACTTCAAATGTTAGAACGAGCGATGAACATAGTTGCATACCGGAATTTCCCAGATGATATTGTTAAAAAATTTGTTTATCTTGCAAAGAAAAATGGTTGTGATGTTTTCAGAATTTTTGATGCGCTAAACGATCTTCGAAATATGGAAATTCCTATGAAAGCCGTCAAAGAAAGTGGAGGTCATGTTCAAGCATGTTTAAGTTATACAATATCTCCAGTTCATACCGTGGATTATTTTGTTAAAAAATTTGAGAAACTATCGAAAATGGGAGCACACTCACTTTGTATAAAAGATATGGCTGGAATGATATCTCCTCAACGTGCATATGATATTGTTAAAGGATGTAAAGATGCTGGAATTAAACTAGAACTCAACCTCCATTCACACAGTACAAGTGGAATGACTGGTATGGCATATCAGAGAGCTATTGAGGCAGGAATAGATATATTAGATACTGCAATCTCACCAATATCTGGGGGAACTGCTGCACCACCAACTGAAAGTATAGTTGCTGCTCTTCAAGGAACAAAATGGGATACTAATTATGATTTAAAACTACTTATCGAAATCAGGAAATATTTCCTTGATATTTGGGAAAAATACAGGCATTTGCATAGAATCAATGCGCTAAAGGTTGATCCTAGTGTTACATTACACCAAATTCCTGGAGGGATGCTTTCAAATCTAATTTTCCAACTTGAAGAACAGGGGGCAAATGAGAAATATCAGGATATACTTATTGAAACTGCTAGGGTTAGAGAAGAACTTGGATACCCACCACTTGTTACTCCAACAAGTCAGGTTGTAGGTGTTCAATCGGTCATGAATGTTCTACATGGAAGATATAAAGTTATTACGAAAGAAACAAAAGATTATTGTAAAGGAATGTATGGTAAATCTCCAGCACCTATCAAACCTGAAATAATGAAAAAAGTACTTGGACCAAAATGGAGGGATGAAGTAATTGATTGTAGACCATCCGATCTTTTAGAACCTATGTGGGAAAAGCGAAAATCAGAACTAAAAGATCATGATGTTGAAATTACAGATGAAAACATCATGACATATGCTTTATACCCTCAAGTTGGACTTAAATTTCTAAGTGGAAAAGCAAAAGCAGAGTTCACGTCGGATGAATTACCACTTCCGATCGATCATGATTTGACACGTGGAATGGTTAAACAGTTTTTTCCAGAATATAAACAAATATGGATTGAAACAGAGCCTCCTGAAAATAGATCTATTTCAGCAAAGGTTCCAACAGAATTTGAAGTTGAGGTTGATGGAGAACCATTTGAAGTAAAAGTAAAACCAACAGGTGGATTTCTTGTCTCTGGATCATCAGAAGAAGCAAAAGCAACCTCTAAAGATATAGAAGGAGGCGTTAAATCAAATATGCAAGGTACTATACTTTCTATCACAGTAGAAAAGGGTAATAAGATAAAAAAAGGACAGGTCATAGCAACAATTGAAGCAATGAAGATGGAGCAGGAGATTAAATCAGAAGTTGCTGGAGAGGTTGCAGATATCTTTGTCAATGAGGGAGACTCTGTAGCTAGTGGAGATATTCTTATTCAAGTTCTATAAGATTAATTAATAGGTGAAATCATGCTTAATAAAGTACTGATTGCAAACCGTGGAGAAATTGCAATCCGAATTATGAGAGCATGCAAAGAGCTGGGAATAACAACAGTTGCAGTTTTTTCAGATGCTGATAAAAAAGCATTGTTTGTTAGATATGCAGATGAAAAATATAACATAGGCCCAGGTCCTGCTAAACAAAGTTATCTTAAGAAAGATAATATAATCGATGCTGCATTGAAAGCAAAAGCCGAAGGCATACATCCGGGATATGGATTCTTGGCTGAAAATGCCGATTTTGCAGAGATGTGTCACAAAAATGGTATTGAGTTTATTGGCCCACCAGTCTCTTCAATGAAATTAATGGGTTCAAAAATTGATTCGAAGAAATCTATGATGAAAGCAGGCGTACATGTTGTACCTGGAGTTACTGAAGCAATTTCTGATCATGAAAAAGCAAAGAATATCGCTCACGAAATTGGATATCCTGTGATGTTGAAGGCGTCTGCTGGAGGCGGGGGTATCGGCATTCAGATGGTTGAAAATGAAAATAAGATGGAAAAAGCGCTAACAAGCGTTCGTCAACTTGCCAAAAACTCGTTTGGTGACGATTCTGTTTTTATTGAGAAATTCATCGAGGATCCTCGCCATATCGAATACCAAATTATTGGTGACAAAAAAAACCATCTTATCCATTGTTTTGAACGTGAATGCAGTGTTCAAAGAAGACATCAAAAACTCATAGAAGAAACGCCTTCTTGCGCATTAACACCTGAACTTCGCGAAGAAATTGGTGATCAAGCAGTACTTGTAGCAAAAACGGCAGGGTACTATAATGCCGGAACTTGTGAATTTATGTTCAAGGATGGAAAATACTATTTCTTAGAGATGAATACGCGTCTCCAGGTTGAACATCCAATAACAGAAGCTACTACAGGAGTTGATCTAGCCCGTGAACAACTTCGTATTGCATCTGGCCTTGAAATAGAATATGATCAAAATGATATTTGCCCAAGAGGTCATGCTATTGAATGTCGTATCAATGCCGAGGATCCAATGAATAATTTCGCTCCAGCACCAAGTAAGATTATCAGATATGCAGAGCCCAGTGGTCCAGGTATCAGAATAGATTCTGGAGTATATCAAGGATTTACAATACCTCCATTTTATGACTCCATGATTGCTAAGCTAATCATATGGGCTGAGGATAGACAAAAAGCAATAGAAAGAACGAAACGAGCATTATGGGAATTTCAGATTGGTGGAGTGAGACATAATATACCATTTCATCAGGTTGTAATGGAAAATAAACAATGGATAAAAGGCGAATATGATACAAGTTTCATTCCCCGATATAAGATTCTTGATAAAGTAGTGGAACATGTTAAGGATATGAAATCACAATTATCTTCTACCAGAACTGCTGCAGCAATGGCAGCGGTTCAAACTGTAATGATAGCTTCAAATAAATTACAGCGTAATAAATAAACAAACTTGTTAATAAATAAAGAAGAAGAGAAAAGAAAAACAAAGTTTTATTTTCTTATTAGATCTAGTGAGGATAGTTCAGCAGATAGTTTATCCACAGCTATTGATACGTCTTCTGTTTTTCTAGCACCAGTACAAACTATCTTCCCAGAACCAAATAAGAGCATTGCTACCTTTGGTTCTTTTATTCGATAGACTAAACCAGGAAATTGTTCAGGTTCGTATTCTACGTTTTCTAAACCCAAACCCATTGCTACCTCATTTAGATTAAGTTCAGTTCCTAAATCAGATATAGCTACTATGTTTTGTATAATAATTTCAAGATCTTTATTCTTATACACGTCAATATTCATTTTCCTTAATTTATCTGCAATTATATCAACAGTCTTTCGTACATCCTCAATATTTTTTGCTCCTGTACAATTAGCTTTTCCACTTCTAAAGAGAAGTGTAGCAGTCTTAGGACTGCTTAGTCGGTAAACCAATCCCGGAAATTGTTCAGGTTCATATTCTGCTTCTTCTAACGATTGTGCTATGGCGTCCAAATCCAGTTTATCAGCAAAGGAAGTAGACGCTACAATATTTTCTACAATTACTTCTGGCATATTTTTTCCTCCATTTTTTATAAAAATTCCATAGATGAAAGTTTATCTTCGATTATGCTTATTGATAAAGTTACATCTTCCAATTTCTTAGCTCCAGTAAAAACAATTTTTCCAGATTCAAAAAGAATCGACATCATGCCAATATCATCCATTTTATATATTAATCCTGGAAATTTTTCAGGATTATATTCCACGTTATCTAACAATATGTTGTCGACTATTGATTTTAGATTCAACTTCCTACCTATATCAGAAGAAGAGACTATGTTTAGAATTTCTATTTTTGGCTCTTTTACAGTAGAAACTACAGAATTTTGGATATTGTTTATTGTTTTGTATATTGCATTTTCAGCATCCTTAATATTTTTAGCCCCCGTACAAACCACCTTTCCACTTGAAAAGAGAAAAGAAATTGTATTGGGTTCACTATAATGCAAAATCAGACCGGGAAATTCATCAGGATCATATTTTGAATTTTCTATCTCATTGACTAAATGTTGTATATCTAACTCATCCGCTATCTGGGTAGTCGCAACAATATTTTCGATAATTATTCCTGCCATAATAACAATAGCCTTCCTATCCTGGAGTATTTAAAGGGTTTATATAAGGATTTCGATTATAAAAAAATAATTTACCAAACTCTATCTATGTCTAAATCAGTATCGTTTTTCTTGGTTTTTCTTTTTTTCTTTTTTAAATTAATTTTATCAAGAACCCCTCGAAATTCATCAGTGCGATACTCAATTCTCCTCTCGCAACTTGCTACAGCTAACTCACCTCTTGTTTTTTCAATAATTCCTCTAACCATGTCTTGTTTTTTCTTTATTGGAATCAATCCAGAAGGGTAATCAAATCGAATAATGGCGCTGTATATGTCTTCCATAAGTCTTAGGTAATCATTTGCTTTTTCTGACTCACCAGCTAGAATAGAATCTAAGGATTTTCTCCTAAGTTCTCCTACTACATCACATAGGCCCTTTAAATATGCACTATATGTAGTTTGGATTTTATCTGGATCAGGTAAACTTTTACCTTGCATTATGTTATAGAGGCAATGTGCTTCTACAAACTCTTGTGCAGCATTTTCAACAAAACCAGCATGATATAATTCAGTATGATTCGCCGTCATATCATATAATTCTAATAATTTGTCGGATGCTTTTTTTATATAATTTTCAGAATCTTTCATTAATTCCTGATGAATGCATTGAATTGCCTTCCTACAGCCTATGATTATTTCTCTTGAAGATCTTAGCGCTCTCTCTCTAATTCTATCCTTGTCGTCGATATTTTTCTCGATTTTGTCAATAATTTTACCCAAGTTCTTCATTTTACAATCAAAACAATCTTTATAGTTATATCTTTTTCTTCACTTCATTTTTTTTATTTACCCAGAAATCAGGGGTCTCATTATTAAGACTCTTAATAACCTGCTCAGCACAAACTGTTCCTGCTCGTATTTGTCCTTCTTTTGTATTTGCACCTAAATGAGGTGTTAAAATTACATTGTCAAGTGATAGTAGAGGACTTTCTTTAGGTGGTTCATTTTCAAAAACATCAATTCCCGCACCGGCAATCTTCCCGTCCTTCAAAGCATTATAAAGGGCATCTTCATCAACGATTCCGCCACGGGAACAATTGATTAAATATGCTGTTGGTTTCATTCGTGAAAGCATTTTTTCATCAATGATATGATGAGTGGAGGGTATATGTGGAAGATGAAGTGAAATGAAATCCGCTTCTTTCATAATATTGCATAGTTCATCAATTTTTTTTATACCATCTTTTTGCATATCCTCTTTTGAAATAAATGGGTCGTATCCGATTACAGACATATTGAATGCTTGGGAATATTTAGCGGTAAGTTTTCCAATATTTCCACATCCGATTAGGCCAAGAGTTTTTCCAAAAATTTCAATTCCCTTCAACTGTTTTTTTGCCCACTCTCCTTTTTTCATAGTTAAATCTGCCTTGGAAATATGTCTTGAAAGAGAAAGCATATGTGCTATAGCAAGCTCTGCGACACTACCAGTTGCTCCAGTTGGAGCATTTACAACTTTAATATTGTTCTTAGTAGCAGTTTTTAAATCAATATTGTCCACGCCTATGCCAGCTCTACCAATTACTTTTAATTTACCTTTTGCCCCTGCTTTGATTATTTTTTCTAAAACCTTTGTTCTACTTCTAACCATTAATGCATCATATTTTGAGATTTCTGCAATAAGAGTATCAGCATCCATTTCATTAAAAGTAACATCATGTCCAGTATCCTTTAAAATCTCTATAACTTCATCTGCCATTTTATCTGTGATGAGTATTTTCATGAATAATTCCTATTTTGTGTATATAAAAATATATAAAAACTTTTACGCTAAGCGATCTATACGAAAGTCAATCCCGTGAAACTCTGATTCTTCTCCAAGTTCTTCTTCTATTCTTATTAATTGATTATATTTGGCATTTCTATCACTTCTAGCAGGTGCTCCGGTTTTAATTTGACCAGCACTTGTGCCAACTGCCAAATCTGCAATAAAATTGTCTTCTGTCTCTCCACTTCTATGACTTATAATAGTAGTCCAACCTGCATCATGTGACATTTTTATCGCATTTAATGTTTCAGTGACAGTACCAATCTGGTTGAGTTTAATAAGAACTGAATTTGCAGCATTTAATTTGATGCCTTTAAGAATTCTTTTGGTGTTTGTTACAAACAGATCATCACCTACAATTTGAACATTAGTTCCTAGCTTATTTGTCATTTCTATCCAGGAATCCCAATCATCTTCTGCAAGGCCATCCTCAATACTTACGATAGGGTATTTTTTGCATATATCAACATAGAAATCAATCATTTCTCCCCCAGAGTATGATTTTTTCCCAATCTTATATATTCCATCATAGAAAAATTCACTTGAAGCAGAATCTAATGCTATTTTCATCATGTTATCATATCCAGCATTTTCTACTGCTTTTAATATTAAATCTAATCTATCATCAACACTGGTTATCTGTGAGGGTGCAAATCCACCCTCGTCTCCTATAAGTATTCCTCCAGCACCAAACTTTTTCTTTATTAGTTTACCAAGATGATGATATGTTTCAGAAACCATTCTAATGCTTTCAGTAAAATATTTTGCATTTGTGGGCATAAGCATATGTTCTTGTATTGAATTCTCTTGGCCTGCATGTTTTCCACCGTTAATCACATTGCACATAGGAATAGGCATTTTATAAGGTAAGACACCGAACATCTCTGCGATATATGAATATAAAGATAGATTTTTATCAGCGGCTCCTGCTTTAGTTACCGCCATAGAAATTGGGAGTATTGCATTAGCACCGAATTTTTCCTTGTTTTCAGTTCCATCTAATTTTAACATAATATTGTCAATTGTTTCTTGATGGCGACAATTCAATCCAATTAGTTGTGGGGATATATGTTTATTTACATTTTCAACTGCCTTTAAGGTACCTTTTCCAAAATATCTTGTTTTGTCTCCATCTCTAAGTTCCAAAGCTTCATGATGCCCAGCACTTGCCCCACTTGGCGCCATTGCTTTAAAAATCCCCTTTTCGGTAACAACGTCCACCTCAACTGTTGGATTTCCTCTGGAATCCAAGATTTCTCTTGCTTTTATTTTGATAATTTCAGACATAGTCTATTTCCCCACTATTCATGCATAATATCTTCCTATATAATAAAACTGTTTACATTGTTTAATACTTCTTAAACATAAAATTCATGATATACATATTTTTTACAGAAACACTTAATAACACACGTTGGTTTTTATCTATGGAGGTAGGAAAGTATGTATGAATACATAATAATTGTCATAATAATATTTTTGGTGTTATTACTATCATCGGCAATAAAAATTATGGCAGAATATCAGAGAATAGTTATATTTAGATTGGGTAGATTACAAGGAATAAAGGGTCCAGGTCTAGTTTTTATTATACCAATAATAGATAGTATAATAAAATTAGATTTGAGAACACGTGTTATTGATGTACCGAAACAAAGGGTAATCACTGAAGATAACGTAACGGTAGATGTTGATGCAGTAGTATACTTTAGGATAACAGATCCCGAAAAGGCTGTAGTCGAGGTTCAAAGATACGATGTTGCAACAAGTTTACTAGCACAAACTACACTGAGAGATATATTAGGACAAAAGACTTTAGATGAATTACTATCAAAAAGAGAGGAACTCAATAAAAAACTACAAACAATACTTGATCAAGGTACAGATCCATGGGGCATAAAAGTATCTAATGTGACTATTCGAGATGTTGCGCTGCCTGAAGAAATGCTAAGAGCTATTGCAAAGCAGGCTGAAGCAGAGAGAGAAAAACGATCGAGGATTATTATCGCGGAAGGGGAATTTCAAGCATCAAAGAGAATGACTGATGCAGCAATGTTATATGAAAAGACACCAATGGCGATGAGACTCAGAGAACTTCAAACACTTCAAGAAATTGCTAGAGAGAAAAACCTAATAATAGTTCCTGGTGGAGAAATGGGAAATGTTGCTGGATTAGCAAAAGCAGTAAACAAAAAAGTTGTAGAATGAAACAAAAACTCTCCCTTATTTTCCTTATTTTTCTTTTTATTTTTCACTCATTTACATATATTGCAGGTGCTAAAGATTTAAATATATTAATTGTAGAAATAACTGACACAATTGATCAATCATCTGTAGAAATTTTAAAGGACTGCATGAGAGAGGCCGAAAATAAAAACTCTCAGGCAATTATTGTCCTGCTCAACACACCTGGAGGAGGATTAAAACAAACATTCGATATAGCTGATATGATATATAATAGTAAAATTCCTGTGATAGGTTATGTTTATCCTAGTGGTTCTGCAGCATGGTCTGCTGGAACATTCATTCTGATGAGTACTCACATTGCAGTAATGACAAATCATACCATCATCGGCTCTTGTCAACCAGTGGAAGTAACTTTTGAAGGAACCAGAGTTGTTAACGATTCAAAAACAATCAATGCACTTGTGGAATGGATTCAAGAGCGAGCTAATATGTACGGTAGAAACAAAACTCTTGCAAAAGAATTTATTACGATCAACCGTAATATTAATGCCACATTAGCTAAAGAATATGGAGTAATAGAGTATGTTTCTGAATCAGTTGATCAGCTTTTAAATGATATCGATGGTGTTAATGTTAACACATCAATAGGAAATGTAACAATTAATACAAAAGATATAAAACAGCTAATTTGTAAACCTTCATTTTCGATACAATTTCTTAAAATTATATCAAATCCAGTACTCACTTCTCTTTTAATGATGCTTGGTATTTTCGCCTTGATTTTTGGTATATCCTCTCCAGGATTAGGTGCAGAAGTGTTTGGTGTTATTGCAATTCTTTTATCATTAATTGGAACAGGATTTGCTGTATCTGAGCTAAGCATAATCTTTATAATTATAGGATGCCTTCTACTTATTATTGAAATATTTGCTACGCCAGGATTTGGTGTAATAGGCATTGGTGGAATTATCTGTTGGGTCTTGGGATCGATATTCCTTATACCAACTTTTTCTACCAGAGAGTGGGTGATTTCGATGGATTGGATAAATGATTTAATAATAATATTATTGGTGGCAGCTGTACTTATTATTGCATTTTTTGGATTTTTACTTTATAAAGTAATTCAAATTAGGAAAAAAAAGAAAGCGGTCGGGGAATTTATTGGAGAGAAAGCGGAAACAATTGATAGGATTACACCAGAAAGGTCAGGTTATGTACGTTTTAAGGGAGAATATTGGCAGGCTAAATCCAATAAATTAATTGAACCAGGCACAAAAGTTGTTATTTTGAAAAAAGATGGATCTGTTCTAATTGTAAAATCTATAGATTAACGACCAAACATTAATCAACTCTTATCCTTTTCTACGGCATGACTTAAAAATGCGTAATGATATAAAAATCCAGTTCCTAGGCGGTAGCGATGAAGTTGGCAGTTTGGCAATGGTACTAGAAACAGAAGGCATCCGATTACTTTTTGATTATGGAATGACTCCTAGTAAACCACCTGCATATCCCCTTCCTGCACCACCAGTTAACAAAATATTACTCACTCATTCTCATCTTGATCATTCTGGAATGACACCATCTCTTTGTTCTATCGACGATCAAGAAATAATTGCAACAAAACTAACAGGTGAGATAGCAAATTTGTTGCATAAAGATTCAATTAAAATAGCAAAAATGGAAGGATATGCTCCTCCTTATAATTCCTCAGACATAAGAAATGCAAAACTTTGTATTAATCCTGTAGAACCATTACAAAAAGAAAATATCGGAAATGATTGTGAAGTTCGATTTCATTCTGCAGGACATATTCCTGGTTCACTTATGTTTGAGATTGTCGGGTCAAGAAATATTTTATTTACAGGCGATCTGAATATTGATGACACTAGACTTGTAAAGGGAACAAAACCAGTTCAATGTGATATTTTATTTATGGAGGGAACTTATGCTGGAAGAGAACATCCAAAAAAGAGATCTGAACTAGAAAAGGATTTTTTAGATAAAATTGAAGAGGTTGTAACTCGTGGCGGTGTAGTAGTATTGCCTGCTTTTGCTGTATCCAGATCTCAAGAACTTGCACTAATTTTAGGAGATTCGGGATATAATGTTTGGTATGATGGGATGGGTAGAAAAGTATCTAAAATATTTTTAAAACATCCCAAAAGTCTAAGGTCATCTCAAGATCTTAAAAAAGCACTTAATAGATTGAATTTCGTCCATTCCGATCACGGTAGAAAATTAGCTTTAGAATCAGAAGTTATAATTACATCAAGTGGAATGATGGATGGTGGACCTGTGTTAGGTTATATGAATAAGCTGAAAAATGATCCAAAAAGTGCAGTTTTTCTTACAGGATATCAAGTTGAAGATACAAATAGTAGGTTGCTTGTGGAAAAAAGAAAATTAGATTTTTACGGAGTCGTTGAAAATATTGAGTGTGAAGTAGAATATTTTGACTTTTCTGGTCATGCTGGGCATAGTGAGCTTATCGAGTTTGCAAAACAATGTAACCCAGAAAAAATAATACTTATGCATAGCAATAATCGTAAGGCTCTTGCAGATCCACTGAAAGAATATGCAGAGATTTGCACTCCAAACGATGGGGAAATATTAAAATTGTAACGATTTGATAAGAATTAAAAGATATTGTAAATTTTATTGAAGATTATGTTTGATGTGAAAAGGCTATTTAATAGGAGAATATAAAATGGAGGAGATGACTCAAAGACAAAAATACGATCTTAAACGTCAGCTTGAAGAATTGAAGGAGTCCAAAGGTAAACACACAGAGCTAATTTCACTTTACATTCCACCGACAAAACAGATTTTTGATGTTACTTCTTATCTAAAAAATGAGTTATCTGAATCACAGAATATTAAATCGAAAACAACTCGAAAAAACGTTTTATCTGCTATTGAATCTATTTTGAGTAGATTAAAAATTTTTAAGCAGCCACCAAAAAACGGTGTTGTTTTTTTCGTCGGTCATAAGAGCATCGGTAGCGATCAGACAGAAATGGTCGCATTCGTTATTGAACCTCCAATGCCATTTAAGACATTCCTTTATCGTTGCGATTCAATATTTTATACAATTCCATTAGAAGAAATGCTGACAGAGAAGGAAATATATGGTCTATTGTTGATTGATCGAAGAGAGTGTACAGTTGGTATCTTGAGAGGAAGCAGAGTAGATTTGCTAAAATATATGACCTCACAAGTTCCAGGAAAACATGGTAAAGGAGGGCAATCACAAAGAAGATTTGAACGTCAAACAGAGATTGCAGCTCATGAGTGGTTTGTAAAATGTGGGGAAAAGGCAAGTGAAATTTTCAATGCGGAGAATGATGTTAAAGGCATTTTAATTGGAGGCCCCGGCCCTACAAAAAAATATTTTGTTGAAGAAAAATATCTCCATTATGTAATTCAGGATAAAATAATAGATGTCTTTGACACAGGTTATACAGATGAATTTGGTCTAAAAGAACTTGTTTCTATTGCTTCAGAAACAATGTCTGATTTGGAAGTTGCTAAAGAGAAGAAAGTTATGAAACGTTTTCTAAAGGAGGTTACTAAGGGAGATCAAAGCCTGGCTCTTTATGGTGAAGAACAAGTAAGAAAAGCATTGGAAATGGGTGTTGTCGATACTTTGTTGCTCTCAGAGAATCTCAGGAAATATAGATTAATATTAAAATGTCCTATATGTAACTATACAAAAAAAATTACTATCGATAAAAGTAAGTTAGAAGATTTTATCATACCAAATTGCTATAAATGTAAATCGCAGTCTTCAATGGAATTAGAAAAAAAAATTGATATCATAGATGAACTTTCCGAGTTAGCAGAGAAATCTGGAGGAAATGTAGTCCTAGTCTCACAGAATAGTGAAGAGGGGGATTCTTTATACTCGGCTTTTAGTGGAATAGCAGCAATATCACGATACCCAATTGATATATAATAAATCTCAAATAATGAATTTTTCGTAAAATTTATAGGACATATTTAATATATTATAAACATGTATTTGCTCCCGTAATATTTTGAACAATAAATATTAAACCGATGGTTATATAAATAATGAAATATATTATTTAATTTGGTAATATACGATGTCGACGCGAGAGGATTTCAAGTCTTTTATACCTTCAAAAAAGATTATTCCAGAATTAACAATCAAGGCTGTTTTGGTTGGTGCATTACTTGCAATTGTTTTAGGTTCTGCTAATGCGTATCTTGGATTGTATGCTGGTTTGACAGTATCTGCTGCTATACCAGGGGCTGTGATGGCTTTCGCTCTCTTAAAACCTTTTAAAGGGACGATTTTGGAAGTCAATATTGGTATGATGGGTGCCGCGGCAGGTGAAGCACTTGCTGCAGGGGTCATATTTACAATTCCAGCAATGGTATTACTTGGCACTTGGTCTGAAATTCATTATTTAGAGACAACAGTTATCGCTTTTTTAGGAGGTATTCTAGGTGTTTTATGGATGGTTCCTCTAAGGAGGGCTCTCATAATTAAAACCGATCTTCCGTTCCCTGAGGGAGTTGCTGTTGCTGCTGTTCTTACAACGACAGTTGGTGACGAATCATCAACAAAAAAAGCGGAATCAGGATCTGGAGTAAGTAGTATTTGGCTAATTACGGGTGTATTTTTAGCAGCATTATTTAAATTTGGACAAGTTGCATTACAAACGTTTAGTGGTGCAATTCATGGTATTATTGATATTGGAAAATTCAGTATTGGTGGGAGAGAAGAATCAGGAATTTTTTATGGAGGTATTGCATCATCTCCAGCACTTCTTGGTGTTGGATGGATTATTGGCCCTAAGATTGCATCATTTGTCTTTGTAGGGGGACTTCTTGGCTGGGTTATTCTCGCTCCACTTATAGCACTTGCCACTGGTCTACCCACGCCTGGAACCGAATCACAAATAAAAGATGCCTTAGCATTTGGTGCTGGTAATTTTGAAGCAGGTAGTTTGATTTGGGGATTCTACAATATATGGGGGGAATTCATTCGATATATTGGTGTTGGAGCAATGGTTGTTGGTGGCCTCTACACTATTTTCAAATTAAGAACTAATCTTAGCCAAGGACTTAGGGAGGCAATTGTAGGAATTACAGGTGGTCAAGTTGCAGCTAAAAAAAGAACAGATCAGGATATGAATTTCAAGTTTGTGTTTCTTTTAATAGGGGCACTTACAATCCCTGTCTTTATTCTTTATGGATGGGTGTCAAGTCAGTGGGTAGTTTCCGGAATAATGGCAGTTTTTGCTATACTATTTGCTTTTGTTGCTAGCGCAATTGCAGGATACATGGCTGGACTTTTAGGATCTTCAAATAATCCAATATCTGGTGTAACTGTGTCAGTTCTTCTCATTACTTCTTTAATTTTACTTGGTTTTGGTCTTTCAGGAAACGTTGGAGCTTATGGTGTTGCAATACTTATTGCAGCAGTTATTTGTTGTGCTGCGGCCATTTCTGGAGACGTCCTTCAGTCATTGACAGCTGGTCAGATGATAGGAGCAACACCTAAAAACCAGCAGATTGCAGAGATGATTGGAGTGCTTGCTGCCGCACCGGTACTCGCACTTGTCGTATCGGCACTTGATCAAGCCTATCATATTGGAAGTACTAATCTTCCGGCACCTCAGGCTTTTCTTATGGCAGGTATTGTTAAGGGTGTTTTAGGTGGAGAAATGGTATGGCCGTTTGTTCTAGCTGGAGCAGTACTTGCTTTCGTTCTCATACTTATTGATTTACCAGTATTGCCCGTTGCTATTGGGATATATCTACCTTTCACGTTAGTTGTTCCGATTTTTGGGGGAGGTATTGTAAGGCACATAACAAATAAGTTAATTGCAAGGAAATTTGGTTCAGCTGAAGAAGAGCAAGTAAGTGAATGGGAGTTAGCAATAAAACAAACTGATGTAAAACCAAAAGAAAAGATTATAAGAACGGGACTTCTTCTAACTGCTGGATTAATCGCTGGAGAAGCATTGATGGGAGTTGTTGTGGCATTTCTTATCATTGGTGGAGTAAATCTTGCAATATTTGAGTATCCTCCAATATGGCCGGGGCTACTCTTATGGATTTTTATAGCTGTACTTCTGGCGTATATCCCGCTGAGGGAAATATTTGCAAATGACGAGTAAGAAAAAAAATAAACTACCAACAACTGAAGAATTCTTACAATATAAACCAAAAAGACTAGATTTTGAGTGGTTTACAAATGAAGAAGGACTTGTTGAGTTAAAAGTACCTAAGTTCAAAAGCAAATATGGTAAATATTTTTGTAAGATAATAAAAAAGAATAATGAATTTACTGCCAATATGGATAAGCTCGGGTCACTCGTATGGATGAATTGTAATGAAAAAAATACAGTAAAGCAGATTTTGGAGACAATTAAAAAGGAATTTCCAGATGAGGAAAAGATTGACCAAAGGCTATTTGTATTTATCCAACAAATGAAAAATCTGAATTATCTTGAGTATTAATTGCCTTCGAGATGTGATCTTATAACCTTTAAGATACCATTATCTCTTTTCCATTCTTTGGAAATTTTATCTAAAATAAGTTTCTTTCTAAAAATTGGACCATTTAGTGTAAGTGTTTCAAATTCTCCTCCTTCTCCTGCTGTATTTATTGAATATTTTTTTTTTAATTGTAGGATATCATTTATAGTTTTTCCATTAATTGTTTTTCCCAACCATGTTTCATCAAATCCGTAAGCAAAAACACCAACAATTATAATATCAAAGCCTGCATTTATTTGCTCTCTTAGAATTAATTCTTGGTTTTTATGCCAGATTGGAGTAAATGATTTTATTCCTATTTCGTGGCAGATTTTTTCAATTCGAGTTCTTTGATATTCGGATGCAATAGCACCACTTATTACACCATTTATATCAAGATCCTTCAAGATTTCTTTCAGGTCATTAAGCTCCTCTTCCTTTTTACCTTTTGTTTGTTTTCTAATAAGCGGGATATTAATTGCTTCTGATAATTTTTCAGTTAAATGAATATTAATTGAATGAAACATCCATGAATCTTTATTTTCAGGATAGACTGTTACTAAATGAGATATATCCCATCCCCATTGTTTAGCAATATATATTGAAAATACTGAGTCTTTTCCACCTGAAAAAAGTGCTGCAACTTTCATCGTATAGATATTACTTTAAATTAATAAACGTTTATTGTATAAACAAGCCTCAAATTCCAATAATATTCTTGTGGGGATTATAAAATGAAAATAGGAATAATAAGTGGATATAGAATACCATATCTTAATAAAAATCCAGAAAAGTTAATGGTCGAGACGACTTTTGGTGATGTACAGATTTTATTTACTAATTATGGAGAACATGAAATCTTTTTTATAAATAGACATGGTAAAAACTTAAACATTCCTCCAAATAAAATAAATTATTGTGCCAATATACAAGCTCTTGCAGCAAGTCATGTTGATAACATAATTTCCATAGGAACCGTTGGATCTATGAATAAAAACATTCAACCAGGAGATTTTGTTATCCCTCATGATTTTATTGATTTTACAAAATTTAGACCTCTGACTTTTTTTGAAAATAGAAGAATCCATGTTGACATGACTAACCCATTTTGCCCTTCTTTAAGAAGATTATTTATAAAGAGCTGTAAGAAATTATGTGATATTGCAATTCATGAAAAAGGAGTATATCTTACAACAGAAGGTCCTCGTTTAGAGACCGCATCAGAAATTAAAATGTTCTTAAATTTTGCTGATATTGTAGGAATGACGCTGGTTCCTGAAATTGTTCTAGCAAGAGAAAAAGGTATATGTTATGCATCAATTTGTATAGTTTGTAATATGGCTACAGGATTACAAAATAAGTTAAACGCAAATGAGATATTGGAAATATATACTGAGAAAGAACCCATTATTTTAAAAATATTACATTCCACCATAGAATCTATCGACAATAAACAAGATTGTGATTGTAAACACGACTTATTTAAGGCAACGTTATGAAAAAATATGAACTTATTGAACATACAGCAGATGTTGGTATAAAGGCTTATGGTAAAAACATATCTGAAGCTTTTGAAAATGCAGCTAAAGGTATGTTTGATATAATTACGAATTGTTCAAAAATTAATAATGTTGGAGAATATAATATTCAATTAGAAGCACCAGATTTTGAGCAGTTATTGGTTGACTGGTTATCTGAATTATTGTTTTTGAACAGTACAAAAAACTTAGTTTTTGGTTTTTTTAAGGTAGAAATTGATAAGGATCATCCTTATCTCTCGGCAAGTGTTTTTGGTGAGAAGTACAATATCGATAAACATAAAATAGGTAATGAAATTAAAGCCGTAACTTATCATATGTTAGAAATAAAGAAGAAACGTCTTTATCACGTTCAAATTCTTTTTGATATATAAAGTAAATGGTTTTATTTTAATATAATATAAAAATGATGTCGATGTTGTTAATTTTGCAGATATAGCAATTTTTTTTATAGTTTTAATGAACCAATATTTTAGTTTAAATAGATGAAATAATAATCTATAAATAGACCCCTAGGCCGGAGGGCACCATAAACCTGATGTATACACTTTTCCTATTCCTAAACACTAATCAGGTTTCTCCTAAGATATAAATATTTCATGGATAAATATTATATGTAGTATTCCAATAATGAAATTTAATATTAGGTGATAAATTATGACTTGTGGTAAGATCACAGAAAACATGAATATAAAAGAGGTTATTGATAAACATCCCGAAGTTGTATCTGTTTTTCAAAAATATAATATGGGATGTATAGGTTGCATTGCAGCATCTTTTGAAAAACTCAGCGATATTGCTGTTGTTCATGGCATCGACGTAAAAAAATTAGTGAAAGATCTTAACGATGCGATGGAAAAATAATAAATTATTATATTGTTTGATTTGTTATTACTAATTCTCCATGTTTTATTCCTTTGATAGCTTTGATATTATCTGCTAGTTTTTGAATTTTATTTGCTTTTCCCTTTAAAACAAGTATTTCAAGACAACTATTATTATCAATATGTATATGTGTGGTTACAAGTATTTCTTCAGTATGTTCATGCTGTAAATTAAGGAGTCTATCTGTTAGGTTTCCTTCATGATGGTCATATATCATTGTAAGAGTACCAATTGATTGAACGTCTGGGTTAAAGATCTCTTTTGTTATAATTTTCTCTCGTATTAGGTCTCTAACAGCCTCTGATCTGTTCGTATAACCTTTTTTCTTAATAATCTTATCAAATTTCTTAAGTAAGTCAGGTTTAATTGATACACCAAATCTTATAACTTTTTCCATTGTAACACGTTTTATAGATAACAGTAGCACGAATTTAAATTTTTTGTTACCAAAGATTTTTAAACTAGATTCTATTTTAAAGCTATAAAATTAAAAAATTATTGCTCAAAGGAGGAAATTTATGAATCACATACTTAAAAGTAAAAAACTAATCCTTGTTGCAGTAATAATGATGATATCATTATGTTTTATTCCACATTTAAATTCAGAGGAAGTTTTAACGACTATCATATGTACAAATTCAATACTTGCGGATTTCACAAAAAATATATTGAAAGATAATATTGAAATTGATTACATAATGCCTGCTGGTGCTTGTCCAATGCATTTTGATGCATCTCCTAGTGATGTATCAAAGATTTCATCAGCAGATATTATAATTTCACTTGGTATAGAGCCATGGCTTAATGATTTATTAGAAAATTCTGGAAATACTAACTACAGCGAAATAAAATGTTACCAACTGGGAGAATGGAATATACCTTCTGGTGCAAAAAAATATGTTAAAAGAATAAGAGATGATTTATCAATTATACTTCCTAGTATAAATAAAACAATTCAGGCAAACGCAAAAGAGTATATCAAATATATTAATACTACATCTGAAAACCTTAAAGAGATGATAAAAACAAATGGTTTTACAGGTAGGAAAATAATTAGTATGGAATGGCATAAGGATTTTCTCGAATGGCTTGGATTAAATGTCACTTGTTATTATGCACCACCAGAACGAATTTCTACACAGGATATTTTTAATGTAACAAAAGCTGCATCGGTTGGCGATGTCTGTGCTATTATCGACAACCTTCAGAGCGGCACTGATTTTGGTGCAAATATCGCATCCGAATCAGGGGCAATCCACTTAATTTTTACAAACTTTCCAGGGGCCATACCAAACACTGATACCTATATAGACATGATTACATACAATAATCAACAGCTGATTAATGGTATAACAGCATATGATTACAAAAAGGGAGAAATAGCAGATTTGGAAAAAAGAATATCCGCCCTTGAAATTGAAAGAAATATGATTTCACTTGGGATAATCATTCTTGCATTGTTTGCATGCATCATGATCGTCTTGTATAAAAAAAAATAATTGAGTGATGAACTATGAAAGAAACATTAAGTAAAATCGAACAATTTCACGGACATTTAGGTCCATATGTCGTAATTGGATATAAAATGGGTAAAATATGTAAAAAACACCTAGGCTCAGATCCTTTTTCAAAAGAAGCAGTGATTTGGACCGGTACAAAACCACCTTTATCATGCATTATTGATGGAATACAAATTAGTTCAGGCTGCACATTAGGTAAGGGAAACATTTCAATATATCAAGACGGGGTTCCTAAAGTACAGTTTAAAGGAGAAAATGGAAAACAATTAGAAATCATTTTAAAGAAACATATTCAACAAGAAATAGATGCCAAATTAACAAAAGAAAACATTATAAAGTACTCTAAACAAATTTTTAAAAGATCTGACCAGGAACTATTTGATATCTTTTAGATAATTATGAAAAATTCCACGAATGTTATAGATCTTGAAAATATCGAAACGACGTATGAAGGAGAAAGAACACCGGTCATTCATGATGTAAGTTTAAAAGTCAAATCTGCTGAATTTATTGCAATCATTGGACCAAATGGAGCAGGAAAAACGACTCTTCTCGAAACAATTAATGGTCTTCTACCATATAACTCTGGAAAAGGGTTTGTTTTTGGAAAAAATATTTCAAAACATAGAACAGAAATCAGAAAAAATATAGGTTATGTTCTCCAAAATTTTGAGATAGATCCACTTGCACCGTTCTTATGTAAAGATATTGTCATGTCTGGTAGATCTGGTAAAATTGGTATGTTTCGATTTTCAAATAAAGAAGATTGGAAAGAAGTAAGGTATTGTATGGGTCTTGTAGGGATGATTGATTTTGCACAGAGACCTATCGGTAAATTATCAGGGGGTGAATTTCAAAAAATACTGCTCGCAAGGGCCCTTGCCCAAGAACCTGAAATTCTGTTGTTAGACGAACCATTCTCAAATCTCGATTTTTCTTCACGCAAACAAATTGAGATATTACTCAACAGAATTCATGAGAAACGTCAGATTACAACTGTGATGGTCTCTCATGACCTCAGTTTTGTTCCTTCAAAATGTAAACGCATAATTGTTATGGACAAAGGAAAAATAATAATGGATGGTAAAAAAGATAGGATTTTAACATCTGACATAATTGATAAGATATTTCATAATGGGACGGGGCCGAAATAATGATAGAGCTACCTATCTCATTACTTATCACTTCAATTCTTGGAGCTATGTTTGCAGGGTTTGTTTGTTCAACAATGGGAGTATTTGTAGTAAGAATGAATCTTTCATCAATTGGTTTTTGTATGTCTCATGCGGCCTTTGCAGGTGCCGCATTTGGAGTGATGACTAATATCGACCCGTTGATAAGTGCCATACTATTTTCTTTTTTCACAGCATTGATTCTTGGACCAATTTCCGAAAAAGCACGACTTGAAAGTAATGTGGTAATTGGATTTCTTTTCTCAATAATGATTGCTTTGGCATTCATATTTCTTAATTTCATTCCTGGACAGGCTGCAAGTGGCACAGCATTACGCATTCTTTGGGGCAGTGTTTTTTCAGTTGGCTATAACGATTTAATGATATTAGTACTCCTTTCCTTTATTCTTACCATATTCATTGCATTGTTCTATAAAGAATTGCTTGCAGTTATGTTTAATAGAAAACTTGCGGAATCTTCTGGAATTAACACAAAACTATTTTATTTTGCTGTCCTATTTTTTACCGGTTTTGCCGTATCATTATCATTACGCCTAGTAGGTGGTTTATTAGTTTATGCGTTAATTATAAATCCAACATCTAGTGCTTATCAGTTCTTTTATGATTTCAAAAAAATATTGATTTTTTCACCGTTAATTGGCATTATAAGCTGTTTGGTTGGGTTTTGGCTATCGCTAATTTCTGACTTTCCGATTGGCGCTTCAATTGTGATAATATCAGCGATAATTTTTGCCTTCGCAATAATCTTATCGCCAAAACGTAGAAGAAGAAATGGTATGCAATATAAAAAATACAAAAATCATTATGAAGTATAGAAGAAGGTATAGTTATAATTTATATTATTTCATATTTCTTTAGTAACATTTAAACCACACCTTTCTATCCCAAATTTTGAATGCACGAATGGGCCCTAGCAGAATCAATAATCGCTACAGCAGTTGAAGCAGCTGAAAAGAGGAAACTGAAAAAGATTAGCGAGATTAAAATTAGTATAGGAGAATTACAGCAAATTGAGCAGGATATTTTCGAATTTGCTCTTGGTGAAATTATCAAATCCCTAAATGAAAAATTGAAAAATGTAAAAACCATCATTGAAACAGAAGAAAGTAAATTAAAATGTAAAAACTGTGGAAATAAATGGAAATTTGCCGATATAAAGAAAAAACTAAATGATGACGAGTCAGAATCAATACATTTTATCCCAGAGGTTACCTTCGTTCATACAAGATGTCCAAAATGTGGTAGCCCTGATTTTGAGATTAATTCTGGTCGAGGTGTTTCAATCACATCTATTAAAGGAAAAAGGTAAAATATTATGGAAGTAAGAGTCAACGTCATAGAAAAACGATTGAGAAATATAAAACGAATTATTTCTGTTGCTAGTGGTAAAGGTGGTGTTGGAAAAAGTCTTGTTGCATCAAGTCTAGCTTTAAATCTGTCGAATAAGGGCTTCAATGTTGGACTGTTTGATCTTGATTTATATGGTCCTTCTTCACATATAATCCTTGGTGTAACAAAACAGAATTTTCCAGAGGAAGAAAAAGGAATAATCCCTCCAAAAGTTCATAGTATAAAATTCATGTCAATCGTATATTTCACAAAGGATAAACCATCCCCTTTTAGAGGAATTGATATCTCAAACATCATTATTGAACTTCTGGCTATTACGCAATGGGGTTCATTAGACTACCTTATTATTGATATGCCTCCAGGTATTGGAGATGAAACGCTTGATGTTATTCGTCTTATTAAAAAAAGTGAATTTCTTGTTGTTTCTACACCCTCAAAGGTTGCATTAGGTGCAGTAAGTAAATTACTAAAGATATTAACAGAAATAAAAATTCCAATTATTGGTATCATAGAAAATATGGTTATAACAAAATCTTCATTTATTCAAAATGAGATTAATAAAATGGATTTAGCCTATCTTGGCTCAATATCTTTTGATAAAAACCTTGAAGAATCGATCGGGAAACCAGATAATCTATTAGAAACAAATTTTATGAAAGATTTGGGCAAGATATTAGATGGAATTAATCTTTAAAATACAGAAAAATATTTATAATGATATGAAAGGTAGCTATGTTTTGATTGCTGAACTTAAAGATGATTTCTCAATATCGGTAGGTAAAAAAAGAAAGATAAAATTTTACAAAGGGTATTATGTGTATATTGGCTCAGCAGTAAATAGTTTAGAAAAAAGAATACAAAGACATCTTAGAGATAACAAGAAAATGCATTGGCACATTGATTATCTTTTAAAATATGCAATTATTACAGATGTATTTTATAAGGAAAGTACATATAAAGAAGAATGTTATATAGCAAAAGCATTTGATGAAAATTTGATGCCAATCAAGAGTTTTGGTTGCAGTGACTGTAAATGTGAAAGTCATCTTTTTTATGGTTCCAGAGATCGTATAAGACGTATTATTAATGAATTAGAGATGCATCGATTTTGCAATGAAAAGACTTAAAACTCAGTTCTCTTATATATAAAATTTGGGAGAAAAAATGGTTGCTGTTGTATATACCACAATAAATAGTGAGCAAGACGCAAGAAAGATTGCTAAAATACTTGTTGAAGAACAGATTGTTGCATGTGTTAATATAGTTCCAAATGTGGAATCGATATATAGGTGGAAGGGTAATATCGAAGAGGAAAGAGAATTTATTCTTATTGCAAAAACGGTAGATGAGAATGTAAATAAAGCAATAAATAGAATAAGAGAATTTCATACCAGTGAGTTGCCTGATATTATTGTACTACCAGTTGCAGGGGGACTTGAGGAATATCTTGAGTATGTAAATAGAGAAACAGAATGAGATTTATTTCGCTATTATCTAGTGGTATAGATTCTCCCGTAGCAACATATCTTCTATCAAAAAAAGCAGAAAAAATAATTCTTGTACATGCAGATGGTAGACCTTTTTCCGATGAAAATGAATATAATAATTTTGTTTCTCTTGCAAAACATCTTAAAAAACATATTAATTGTATTGTAAAAATATTTGTTGTAAATCATGGATCTGCACTTTATAAATACAGGCAAAGTGGTAATATAAGATTTACATGTGTTTTTTGTAAACGTATGCTATTAAGATATGCAAAAAAATTTGCAGATAAAGAAAACGCTAAAGCTATTATTATGGGAGATTCATTAGGTCAGGTTGCATCTCAGACATTACAGAATATGAAGGTTATTGATCAGGTGATAGACATTCCAGTTTTAAGGCCATTAATTGGATTAGATAAAGAAGATATAATAAGAATTGCTAAAAATATTGGGACCTATGATTTATCTATTCAAAAATCTATAGGCTGCACTGCTGTCCCAAGAAAACCTGCTACAAAAGCAAAACTTGAGGACGTAATATTTGAAGAAAGGAAGATAGATGTGGATGAAATTGCTAAACAGTTAGTATCTGAAGCAGAGCTAATCTCCCGTTAATTCAGTTTTGTCCAGCCATCCTGAAACAGCACCTTTTTTTATGTCGAATTTTTTGATATAGGGTTTTATATCTATTAGAGGGGTACCATCTATAGCATCTAGACCTTTGACTTTTAGAATATTGCAATCTTTTTCAATTAATTTTACTATTGTGTGAGCTATTGGATTTGGTCTATGGGGTGATCTTGTGGAGAATAGTCCATGTGGAATGTCATCCCAAGGTGTATTTACTAGTAAAGAGTATTCTTTGGATTTATGTAACCAATAAAATATATGAATGTGGGAAAATCCATCAATATCTTTCAAACCCTGTTGATATTCCTCGTATATCTCAATTTTCGATATTTCTTTTCTAAATTGACGTGGCACATCTGAAGCTATTTTATAAGGTGAATTAATTACTCCAATTATTCTTAGTTTAACTGTTAATGTTTTCATTTCATATCTCCATTCGTCTTCTTTTAATAAGTTCTGACTTGTCTAAGGGATTTGTTGAAATTTTTTGACTAGTATATACAGATATTGTATTTAATCCATGAAACATTTTTTCTATTTTCTTTATTTCATTTTTTTGTAAAGGTACTACATCACACGGTCTAGTGGGGGTATTAATCTGTACTTCATCTGGTTTAATCTCTCTTGTTAATTCCGCTATTTGATGTGCAAAATCCTTGTTTTCATTTATAAACATTATTTGAAGAGCAAACTTACCTTTGAATCTTTTTCTCATTTTTTTAATACCATCTAGAGTTTTTTTAAAAGTTATTCCTTCTGCAGGTTGGTTAATTTTCTTAAAGATATTTTGGTTTGAGGCATCTAATTTTGCCACTATAATATCAATTGTACTTAGAATATCTCGAACTTCTTTTTTGAATAATAGTGTAGAATTTGTTAGAATTGCAATTGGTAAATCTGTTAATTCTTGGATGATTTCTATTGCTTTTGCTAAGTTGTTTACTAAAGATGGTTCTCCCATTCCAGATAAAGTAATTACATCTGGTGTTGCTATCTCTAGAGCATATTGTAACTCATTTCTGAGTTTTTTTAGAGAGACAAATGATTCACGTTTATTGGTTATTTTTTCTGGTTCCCCAAGTTGGCAGTATATGCAGTTAAAAGAACATATTTTATTGGGTGAACAGATAAGATCTACCCCAAGAGATCTACCAAGTCTCCATGAAGCTACTGGTCCATATACGATTTTCATTGCAGTTTAAAGGAATAAAGATTATTATATTTAATATTGGTTCTGAATCAATAAACTATTTTTAATTATAAGTAAAATGGAAAAGTTTAAAAACTACATCAACATACAATATAATGTATAATTATATTTTAAACATACAATATGTTGTATCTAATATCTATCTGGAGAGGATGTAATGGAATGTCCATATTGCCATCATATAGAAACAAAAGTAACCGATTCCCGAGATACAGGGAGCTTTACAATTCGCAGAAGGAGAGAGTGCCTGAACTGCAATAAACGTTTTACTACCTATGAATATATTGAGATGGCACCTGTTTATATTATAAAAAAAGACGGAAGAAGGGAAAAATTTGATCGAAACAAAATTAAAAAAGGTATAATGAAGGCATTGGAAAAGCGCCCAATATCTCATGAAAGAACTGAAGAGATTATCAACTCAATCGAAGAGAAAATAAGAAGAACCGGAAAAGAGGAAATAGAAAGTTCAGTAGTTGGAGAATATGTGATGAATTCTTTAAAAGAAATTGATCAAGTTGCCTATATCAGATTCGCTTCTGTTTATAGATCATTTGCTGATATTACTTTTTTTGAGAAGGAAATTAAAAATCTTACAGATGAAAAAATTGTTGAGGAGAGATAAAAGATGATACGGAAAATTAGAAAAAGAGATGGAAAAGTAATTGATTTTAATCCAATAAAAATAACAAATGCAATATGGAAAGCTGCTCAAGCAGTTGGTGGAAAGGATCATAGAAAGGCAGCAGAACTAACTGATATGGTAATGGATATTCTTGAGGTGGATTTAAAACGTGGAGATATACCAACTGTTGAACAAGTGCAGGACACTGTTGAGAAAGTGCTAATTAAAGAGGGGCATTCTAAAACAGCTAAAGCTTATATATTATATAGAAAACAGCATGAGGACATTCGTCAAATAGGTGGATTACTTCAAGATATTGATGTAGTTGATGGCTATCTAAGCATGATGGATTGGAAAGTTAATGAAAATAGCAACATGAGTTACTCATTACAGGGATTAAATGTTTATGCTACTGAAAACATTGTTTCTCATTACTGGCTTAATAAGATATATCCGCCAGAGATCGGCGAATCTCATACTAAAGGGGATTTTCATGTTCATGATCTTGGAACCCTTGGAGCATATTGTGTAGGATGGGATCTAAAGGATATTTTATTACTCGGCTTTAGAGGTGTCTCAGGGAAAATTGAAAGCAAACCTGCAAAACATTTTGGTACAGCTCTTATGCAAATTGTAAATTATTTGTATACACTTCAAGGAGAAGCAGCAGGAGCTCAAGCTTTATCAAATTTTGATTCCTCGCTAGCACCATTTATCCGGCATGATGGTTTGAATTATCAAGATGTAAAACAAGAGATGCAGAAATTTTTATTTAACATGAATGTTCCCACAAGAGTTGGATTTCAGAGTCCATTTACAAATATTACAATGGACCTAACAGTTCCAAGTTACATGGAAGATGAACCAGTGATTATAGGGGGAGATCTTAAGGATTATAATTACAGTGATTATGTAGATGAAATGGATATATTGAACCAAGCATTTGCAGAGATTATGCACGAAGGAGACGCAAAGGGAAGACCTTTCACATTCCCAATTCCTACCTATAATATAACTAAAGATTTTGACTGGAACAATGATGGTTTAAATTCACTTTGGGATATGACAGCAAAATATGGTATACCTTATTTTTCGAACTTTATCAATAGTGATATGAAACCAGACGATTCAAGAAGCATGTGTTGCCGACTTCGCCTCGACAATAGAGAACTACGTAAACGTGGTGGAGGGCTTTTTGGAGCAAATCCAAAAACCGGTTCTATCGGAGTAGTAACACTAAATATGCCAAGATTGGGTTATCTTGCAAAAAACGAAGATGATTTCTTTGAAAGTCTTGATAATTTAATGGATTTATCCAAAGAAAGTCTTGAAATAAAAAGAGAGATCATAGAAAACCTTACCCATAGTGGTCTTCATCCATATTCTCGTTTCTATCTTGACGATGTAAAGAAAACCTTTGGCGAATATTGGAAGAATCATTTCTCTACTATAGGTCTGATTGGAATGAATGATGCTATACTTAATTTTTTAAATAAAAGTATAGGAGATATGGAAGGAAAAAGATTTGCAGAAAAAGTTCTTGATCATATGAGAAAAAAAATTGCTGATTTCCAAGAAGAAACGGGAAATATATTCAATCTTGAAGCAACACCTGCAGAAGGTGCAAGCTATCGATTGGCTAGAATAGATCATAAAATATACCCTGAAATAAGAACTTATAATCAAGAATTATATTCAAACAATGGCGGTAAAAATGTAGAGCCATATTATACTAATTCAACTCAACTACCAGTTGGATATACATCAGATGTTTTTGAAGCACTTGACTTGCAAGATTCGCTCCAGTCGAAATACACAGGCGGTACAGTTCTCCATATATATTTGGGTGAAAATGAACCATCTTCAACAGCGATAAAAAAACTAATAAGGAAAGTTGCAGAGAATTATTCCCTTCCATACTATACAATCACACCAACCTTTAGCATTTGTCCAGATCATGGATATGTTGCAGGTGAGCATCATCATTGCCCAACATGTAAAACCAACAGCAAAACAACAGAATGTGAAGTATATTCTAGAGTAGTTGGATATCTTCGTCCGGTTATACAATGGAATCGTGGCAAACAACAAGAGTTTTCTGACCGTAAAACATTTGATATAAAGGAAAAGAAAGCAATGGTTGCCTAATGAAAATTGGAGGACTTCAAAAAACATCTATGCTAGATTATCCTGACAAATTAAGTGCAATAATCTGGACAATAGGATGTAATTTCCGGTGTCCTTTTTGTTACAATAAACAGCTTGTGTTTAATGAAGTAGAAACAATAGACGAAGACGATATTTTGGAGTTTCTTGAAAAAAGAAAAGAAAAACTAGAGGCGCTATCTATATCTGGAGGCGAACCTCTTATTTATGATGATATTTTTAATTTTTTTGAGAAAGTAAAAAAATTAGGTTATCTTATAAAGATTGATACAAACGGTGCATTTCCTACCAAACTCAAAAACCTTATTGATAGAAAACTTATAGATTATGTTTCAATGGATATAAAGGCTCCAAAGCATAAGTATAATCAATTGTGTGGGGTGGATGTAGATATTTCTAAAATAGAAGAATCTATTGAAATAATAAAAAACGGTGCACCCGATTATGAGTTCAAAACGACAATTGTTCCAGGTATGCTTAACAAAGATGATATTATCGAAATAGCAAAATGGATGAAAGGATCTATGCGATATTATCTTCAACAACTTAAAAGTGACTCGCCAATGATTTTATCTGAACTTAATGGTATTAAACCTTATTCAAATGAATATTTAAATGAAATATTAAATGAGATAAAACCATTTTTTAAAAACTGTAGTTTAAGAGGTGTTCGTTAATGGTAAAAGAAAATATTATGAGGGATATGGATTTAGCTCGGGAAGTACTATCGAAAACAGATTACTCTATTGTTGTTATAAAAAACGGTAAAATATTGGCTAAAAGACGAGGAGTAGGAATTAGACCAATTTTAGAGGTTATAGATGAGTTAAAAAACTCAATATATGGATCCATTATTGGAGATAGAATTTTAGGTAAAGCCTCGGCTCTTCTATGTAGATATGCTAATGCTAAAGGGGTTTATTCTCCTCAGGCAACTAAGACGGCAATTGCTCTTCTTTTAATGGCAGATATACCCAGTCAAATAGATAAAATGGTTCCATATATTAAAAACAGAGATGGAGATGATATTTGTCCATTTGAAGAAATGTTAAAAGATGTTGATTCTCCTGATGAAGCATATAACATATTGAAGAAGAAAATTTTAAAATAAATGTAAATAAAAAAACTAAATACTAAATGATAATTTAAGGAACATTATGAATTACGAATTAGCGATTATTGGAGCTGGTCCAGCGGGTTATTCAGCAGGTATTTATTCTTCAAGAGCAGGCATAAAAACAGTTGTATTTGATAAGAGTGGAGGAGGAGGTCTTGCAATGCTATCTCCAAACATTGAAAATTATGCAGGATTCGAATCCATTACCGGAATTGAACTAATGGAGAAAATGAAACATCATGCAAGTAAATATGTCGATATTAAGTATCACGAAGAAGTAAATAAGATTGATAAATTCGATAGAAAATTTTCTGTTATAACTACTGAAGGAAAATATAATGTAGGTGCAGTTCTTCTGTCAACAGGAACCGAACATAGAAAACTTAATGCACCTGGAGAAAAAGAGCTTCAAGGAAAAGGTGTTTCTTATTGCGCTACCTGTGACGGGTTCTTTTTTAAGGATAAGAAGGTAGCAGTTGTTGGTGGCGGAAATTCGGCTTTAATAGATTCCATATTTTTAAAACAAATAGGATGTAAAGAAGTATATATTATACATAGAAGGGATCAGTTTCGTGCAGAAAAAGCCTATGAAGATGAGGCAAGAAAAAAGGAGGTTCAGATATTGTTTAACAAAGTCTTAAAAAAAATTAATGGTGAACAAAAAGTCGAGTATCTTGATATTAAGGATACTAAAAATGAAGAAAATACAAAACTAAAAGTCGACGGCGTTTTTATATCAATAGGTGAAATCCCTCAGAACAAACTTGCAAAAAATCTAGGAATAAAATTAGATGAAAATGGATTTATTATTATAGATAAACAACAGAGAACAAGTTTAAAAGGTGTTTATGCTGCTGGAGATATAACTGGTGGATTGCGACAGATTATTACTGCTTGTGCAGAGGGAGCAATTGCAGCTCTTTCTTCAACAGAAGTATTAAATAAGAAGTATCCTTATTAAAGTATTAAATTATAATTTATTAAACAAATTTTTTATATGTTTAATTTTTTTCATTTTTACAATTTCCACTAAATTATCTACACTTTTTTTAATCTCTTCACTCATCTCTCCAAACATAGTTTTTGGTTGTATACCTATAATAAAAATATTTTTTACATAATGTTCAAAATAATTAACTAAAACAGATAATGGTATTCCATGTGTGCTGATATGCATAACTCCAATTTTTCCTTTCGGAATTATACGAATTTGACCAGGATCTAGATTCATTTCAATAGCATCGATAATAATAAGATTTTTTGGAGAAAGTCGTTTTACAACAGAGGTAAAATTCTCCGGAACCGTTCCACAGTCTAAAACGACAAAATCAATACTTTCTTCGTTTTTTATCTGATCAGCTATGTATGGTCCAATTCCATCATCTCCACCGTATCTATTACCAATGCACATGATCAAATAATTCATCAAAGGTATCCTAACTATCAAAAATAAATAAAAGTTTCGAATAGAATATAATTGATTTATTGTAATTCTTGAAATAATTTATATTTTGGTAAGATAAAATATTATTCTGTTAACACATGATTGTGAACTATATTTTAATTAATATAATATCTGTGATACTTCAAAGAGTTCAATGTAAAAAAGAAAATATTGTTGATATTAAATTAAGAGATAATATCATATAAAGAGTGAAAAATTTATAAATGGGTTATGAATAATAGAAATGAAAATAAAAATATATTGGGGACAAATAAAAAAATAAATGCTAATATCAAGGAGGACATGTATTCATATTAAAATACTAGTCATTAAATTAAATTTCTTTTAGTTATGTTGAGGAATACTATGAAAAAAATAATAACAATAATTTGTTCAATAATAATTTTTAATGGATTATGGATAGTTAATGCATCGCCGATGGAAATATTGATCACTGAAGATTTTGACAAACTAGTTGATATTAACATTACTGTTGAAATATATGCTATTAGATCTCTTGTTGAAATTGATGATTTACCAGAACCAAATTTCTATGTTAAAGTTTTTATTAAAGAAGAGGAATTCACAAGCCAAATTTGGAACAATTCGAGTTATTTGTATGATTGCTGGTCTATAACTTCTGATGTTCCTGATAATGAGGAATTTGTAGATATTAAAATTCAGTTATTTGACTCTAATAATATTATGTGCGATATTGGAACTGGAAAT
>Ga0272441_10002749_pt1 | contig 35005 bp, 15 predicted proteins | sample SSMProp6N_FD_193582 | JGI IMG/M metagenome (GOLD analysis project Ga0272441, IMG submission 193582) | Marine sediment archaeal communities from Little Sippewissett salt marsh, Falmouth, MA, United States - SSM-Prop-6N | ecosystem: Environmental > Aquatic > Marine > Wetlands > Sediment ... | reverse complement strand
GCGCCGGACGCGCTGAGCTCGCGCACGGCGCTGGCGACCTGCCGGGCGCAGTGGCGGTGTGAAAACAAAAGGCCTTCGACGCAGTCTAAGCCCGCCCCGGCGTCGGTCTTCTCCGGATCCTTGTCGTTAAATCCTTCCCCACTGCACGGGGCCAGAGACAGGTGCGTCGTCGGCGCCCCCGCCACGCCCTGCGGGGCGCGGCGACGTCGCCTGGCGCCAGCCGGGGCGAGACAGTGATCCGACGTGCGAGGCACCCGGCACCCCTTGACGCTGTCGGGGCGGCGGTCGATACTTCGTGGGCGCCGTTTTCGAGACTGCCGAATACGGAGGTTGAAATGGGAGCCGACGAGCCGATCCGGTACGACGACGTGGAGCGCTGCGTGGACGACATCCTCGAGCACGTGGGCAAGCGCATCGTGCTGGGGCTTCCCCTGGGCATGGGCAAGCCCAACCCACTGGTCAACGCGGTGTACCAGCGGGCCAAGGCGGATTCTTCCATCAACCTCACCATCAGCACGGCGTTGTCGCTGGAGCGGCCGGGGTGGTCGAACGATCTCGAGCGACGGTTCATGCAGCCCTTCGTGGAGCGGATGTTCGGTGGGTACGTGGACCTGGACTACATGACGGACCTCACGCACAACCACCTGCCCGACAACATTCGCATCCGTGAGTTCTACGCCAAGGCCGGCGCCTACCTGAACATCGCCCACGCCCAGCAGAACTACGTGAGCTGCAACTACACCCACGCCTACCGCGACCTGGTGGATTCGGGCGTGAACGTCGTGGCGCAGCTGGTGTCTCCCGGCGCGGTCGACCCGGAGACGGGCGGGGTCCGGCCGCAGGGGGGCGGGGCGAACGGCGGGCAGCTCAGCCTGAGCTGCAACCCCGACGTGACCCTGGACGTGGCCCGGGAGATGCGGCGGCAACAGACCGCCGGCCGCCACGTGGCCATCCTGGGAATGGTGAACCCAAACCTGCCCTTCATGTACGGTGACGCGGTGGTGGAGCCGTCGTTGTTTACCGGGCTCATCGACAACCCGGACTACTACTTCCGGCTGTTCGGCGCGCCCAAGATGGCGGTGACCCCGGTGGACTATCTCATCGGGCTGCACGCGTCGGCGCTCATCAAGGACGGCGGCACCCTGCAGATCGGCATCGGGAGCCTCGGCGACGCCCTCTGCTACGGGCTGACCCTGCGGCAGCAGCACAACGAGGTGTACCGGGAGGCGCTGGACCGCGCGGGGATCGTCGAGAGCTTCTGGGACACCGTGGTGAAGGTGGGCGGAGCCGCGCCGCTGGTCAAGGGAGTCGCCGGGTCCACCGAGATGCTGGTGGATGGGTACCTGCACCTGATGAAGGCCGGCGTGGTCAAACGAAAAACCTACAACGACCTGGCCTTCCAGCGGCTGGCCAACGAGGGGCGGCTCGGAGACGAGGTGACCCCGGAGCTGCTCGACGACATCGTCGGAGCGGGCGGCGTGTCGCCGACGCTCACGGCCCCGGACGTTGCGACCCTGCAGCGGTTCGGCGTGCTGCGTCCGGGCTGGTGGGTGGAGGGCGAGGGCGATGGCTCGGTGCTCACCGACGGCGACCGGCGGCTGTCCGCGGATTTGTCGGACGCCCAGGCCCGGGCCGAGGTCTGCGACCACTGCCTCGGTGCTCGTGTGCGCGGCGGTGTGCTCGTTCACGGAGGGTTCTTCCTCGGGCCGGAGAGGTTCTACGACGCCCTGCGCGACATGACCGATGAAGAGCGCCGGCAGATCAACATGACGAGCGTGCTCAACGTTAACCAGCTCTACGGTGGGGACTACGCCAGCGAGCAGCTCAAGCGAGCCCAGCGCCAGCACGCGCGGTTCGTCAACGCGTGCCTCATGGTGACGATCTCCGGGGCCGCGGTGTCCGACGGGCTGGACACCGGGCAGATGGTGAGCGGCGTGGGCGGCCAGTACAACTTCGTGTCCCAGGCCCACGCCCTCGAGGGCGCCCGGTCCATCCTCATGTGCAAGGCCACCCGCGCAAAGGGCCAGCAGGTGAGCTCGAACATCGTCTTCAACTACGGCCACATCACCATCCCACGGCATCTGCGGGACATCTACGTCACCGAGTACGGCATCGCGGATCTGCGCGGTAAGAGCGATCAGGAGATTATCGCTGCCCTGGTCAACATCGCGGACTCGCGGTTCCAGCCCGAGTTGCTCGCCGAGGCCAAGCGGGCGGGCAAGATCCCGGCGAGCTACCAGATCCCGGACGCCTTCCGGAACAACCTCCCCGCGCGGATCGGGGAGATCCTCGCGCCGGCCCAGGGGGCGGGACACTTCGGGCCGTTCCCCTTCGGCTGCGACTTCACCCGCGAGGAGCTGGTCATCGGCAAGGCGCTCAAGACCCTGAAGGCGCGCATGTCCGCGCGGCTCAAGAAGGTCTCGAGCCTGGGGCGGGCCACCACCATTCGAACGGTGCCCGCCGAGGCCGTGCCGCTGCTCGAGCGGTTGGACCTGGCCGAGCCCACGACCGCCAAGGAGCGGATGATGCGCAAGCTGGTCGTCTACGCCCTGCGTCTCACGGGTGCTGTGCCCAGTTGAACAAGGTCTAGACCGGAGATGGGATCATGAGCAACGTAGAAACAACCATCGTGAGCCTCGAGACCATCGCACGTCGCCACCTGGGGCGGGTCCACAAGGACCTGCCCACTGCCGTGCTGGTGGAGGAGGTCGTGCGGCGCGGAGAGGGCCACCTGTCTGCCAGCGGCGGTGTGGCCATCCGTCAGGGCCAGCACACGGAGCGGGCCCTGGACAGCACCTACGTGGTGGCGGGCTCGGCCGAGGGCGCCGGCTGGCTCGTGGGGGAGCGAATCGCCGAGATCCCGGCGGAGCGATTCGAGGCGCTGTCGGCGCGGCTGTTGGCGTATCTACAGGGCCGAGACGTGTACGTGCAGGACATCGTGGTGGGCGGCGTCGAAGGGGCGTCCCTTCGGGGTCGAATCCTCGCGGAGAACGCATGGCACGCCCTGGTGGCCCGTACGCTGTATCGGCCGGACACCGGCGACCACGCCGGCGCACCGCACCTCACCGTGATCCACGCGCCGGGCTTCGCCGCCGTGCCCGAGCGGGACGGCACCCGGGGGGTGTCGTTCACGATCTTCCACCCGGCGCGGGCGCTCGTCTACGTGTGCGGCACGGCCTATGCGGGCGAGCTGCGCAACGCGGTGACCGGCCTGGCCGGCGCCCTGTCGTCGGAGTCGGCTCTGCCCCTGCGAGCCGCGGTGAGCGCCGACGACGCCGACGCCGGCGACGGCGACGGCGGTGGCGGTGGCGGTGGCGGTGGCGGTGCTGCGCTGTTCCTGGGGCGCACAGGGACGGGCAAGACGGCCTTGGCCCTGGACGGGGAGCGGCGCCTGGTGGCCGACCACGCCGTGTTCTGGACCCCGCAGGGGCTGGTGGGGTACGAGCGGGGCGCCTATGCGACCGTGCTCGGTCTGGAACCGGCGTCCGAGCCGGCCATCGGGCGCGCCACCGGGCGGTTCGGCACCGTGCTGGAGAATGTCGCCTTGGACCGGCGTACCCGCCGGCCCGACTTCGCCGACGCCAGCCTGGCCGTGAACACCCGGGCGGTGGTGCGAGCAGATGAGGGCCCTGACGGTGACCCGGCCTGCGGACACCCGCGTCACGTCTTTTTGCTGACCCGGGACACGGCCGGGGTGCTGCCGCCCATCGCGCGGCTCACTCCGGACCAGGCGGTGTTCGCGTTTCTGATCAGCTACACCTCGTCCCTCGCCGACACCGAGGCCGGCCAGCGGGACGTGCGCCCCGACGTGGAGGCGGCCCTGGGCGACGCCGCGGCGGCCGTGTCGCCGGCGGCCGTGTCGCCGGCGGCCTACGCCAGTCGCTTCCTGGAGCGAATCGGGGCCTGCGGAGCCACCTGCTGGTTCGTGAACACGGGCTGGGTGGGAGAGCCGGCGGATCGCGCCGAGCGCGTGGACCTCGGCGTCACGCGGGCGGTGATCCGCGCCGCCCTGGGGGGCGAGCTCGACGACGTGGAGATGGAGCGCGATCCGCTGTTCCTTTTCGAGGTGCCCCGGACCTGCCCAGGCGTGGACCCGGCCCTGCTCAACCCGCGGGACCTGGCCGAGGACCCGGCCGAGTACGAGATCCGGGCCAACGTCCTGGCCACGGCCTTCATCGACGCCTTCTCCCACTTCGAGCAGGAGATGCCCGCCAGCGTGGCCGAGATGGTGGACTCGGTGGTCCTGTTCCCCGAGACCCTCGACGTGCTGGAGAAGTTCCGCCTCAGCTTCTGATCAGAGGCGCGACGGCACAGTCGTGGACGGGCTCAGCCCTCCTGGTAGATGCGCTGGACCCGGGGGCCAACGCCGCTGAGCAGCTGGTGGGTCACGGTGCTCGCGCGCTGGGCCACCTCCTCGGGGGGGAGGACTTGGCCCTGCCACTGGCCGAAGAGCAGCACGTCGTCGCCGATGTCGGCGTCGGGCACGGCGGAGATGTCGATGGGCGCCGAGTCCATGCTGACCGTGCCCACGATGGGGCATCGCACCCCGCGCACCAGGACCTCGCCGCCGCCCTGGTGCAGATCCCGCCACACGGCGTCATGGTAGCCGCAGGGAATGAAGGCGATCCGCTCGGCGGGCGCCGAGACCCGGTAGCGTCGGCCGTAGCCCAAGGTGTGGCCCTGGGGAAAGGTCTTGATGGAGCTGATGCGGGACACGGCGGCCACGGCGCACTCCAGGGGGAGGATCTCCCTGCACGCTGGGGAGGGAGGGACGCCGTAGAGCCCCAGGCCCACCCGCACCATGTCCAGCCGCGCCTCGGGGAAGCGCAGGGCGGCGGCGGTGGCCGCGGCGTGTCGGATGGCCACCGGGATGGACGCCTCCTGGAGGGATCGCAGGACCTCGTCGAACCGGGCGAGCTGGGAGCGGGTGAAGTCGTCCTCGGCCGGGTCCTCGGCCGCGGCGAAGTGGGTCATGACGCCCTCGAGGTCCAGCCGGTCCGACTCGTGGACGCGGCGAGCCACGTAGAGGACCTCGTCGGGGAAGAAGCCGTAGCGTCCCATGCCCGTGTCCACCTCGAGGTGCACCCGCTGGGTCGTGCCCGCCCGTGAGGCCGCTTCCTCTAGCTCGTCGATGCCGTGGGGGGCGTGCAGCACCGGCGTGAGCCGATGGCCCACCAGGCGGCGCCCCTCCCCCCGGCCGGGGGACAGGACGAGCACGGGCAGGGAGATGCCCGCCTTGCGCAGGGCCACCCCCTCGTCGGTGAAGGCCACGCCCAGGTAGTCCACTCCGATGCGCTCCAGGTAGCGACAGAGCCGCACCGGGTCTCCACCGTAGGCCGCCGCCTTGACGATGGGGCACAGCCGCACTCCGGTGCCCACGTGTCGGCGAACCTGCCGCAAGTTGGATTCCACCGTGGTCAGGTCGATGATGAGCCGGGTGGGCGCCGAGCTCTCCACCAGGGCCCGGGCCAGCCCGTCCATGCGGAGCCGGGTGGGCCCCTTGACCAGGACCACGTCGCCGTGCTGCAGGACCTGGGACAGACGACCGGCCGCCTGGGCAGGGTCGGCGAAGCGCAGCACCTGTCGCGTTCCGGACTCCTCGAAGGACCTCGCCGTGGCCTCGGCCCGGTCGCCCACCGCGGCCAGGAGGTCCACGCCCACCTCGGCGGCGAGGCTCCCTGCGTGGCGGTGCTCCTGGTCGGCCAGGTCCCCGAGCCCGGCCATGCCGCCGAAGACGAAGACCTTGCGGGCGTCTTCCGGATAGTCCCCCAGGGCGCGTAGGGCCGCGTCGGTGGAGGTGGGGTCCGCTGAGTAGCAATCGTTGATCACGGTCACTCCGTCGGGGGTCTGCCAGGTCTCCATCCGCTGGGGCGGTGGGCGGAATCCGTCCAGGGCGTCAACGATGTCCGCAGGCGCCAGGCCCAGCAGCAGGGCCGCCGAGGCGGTGGCGGCCAGGTTGTGCACCTGGGCTCCGGAGGTGTCCCGCACCTCGATGTCGAACCGGTCCCCGTGGGGGAAGTGGAGCCGCACGGCCTGGCCCTGACGCCAGGTGGCGGAGAGGCGCTCCACTCCCACGGCGCCTTCGCTGGCGCCATCGCCGGGGCCGTTGCCCCCAAAAAAGTGCACGTTGCACCGCAGCCCCTGGGCCAATTTTCGGCAGGCGGGGTCGTCGGGGACCAGCACCCAGCCGGGCGCGGCGCCAGACGGACCTGCGATCCTCTCGAACAGCCGGATCTTCTCGGCGCCGATGCGCTCAGGCTTGCCGAACCGGCCGATGTGCGCGGTGCCCAGACCGGTGAGCAGCCCCAGGTCGGGTCGGATCATCGCCTCCAGGGGCGCCATGTCCCCGGGCTCGGACACGCCCGCCTCCACCAGGGCCACCCGGGCCTCGGCGTCCATGCCCAGCAGTGACAGCGCCACGCCCAACCGGGAGTTGTAGCTGCCCGGGCTGACCGCAGTGGGCACCCTGCGCGACAGGACCGCGTGGAGGGCGGACTTCACCGTGGTCTTGCCGTTGGACCCGGTGATGGCCAGGACCCGCGCCCCCAGTTGGCCGCGCCACCAGGTGGCCAGGCGGACCAGGGCGGCCAGGACCGGATCCCCCTCGTCGTCTCCGGCGGGCGCCAGCAGCAGCGGTCCGTGGCCGCGCGTCGCCAGGTCTGGGGCGCGCCGGGCGTCCACCACGGCTGCCACGCAGCCAGCCCCCAGCGCGTCGGCCACAAAGCGGTGCCCGTCGGTGTGCCGTCCCCCCAGCGCAAAGAACAGCGCGTGGGGCGGGGTGAGCCGCCGGCTGTCCACGGTCACCGCCGCAACGCGGATCCCATCGACCCGAGCCCGCAGCTCACACCCGGCCGCCCGGGCCACCTCATCCAGGGGAAGCTGTCGCATCCTGTGTAACCTACGCGATTCCTGCCCCGGATCCTACCCTTGCCCCACCGATGGCGCGGAGACCGGGCGAGACTGGGCGAGTCTGTGCTATGCTGCTGGTCGGGTGGCCGGTTTCGCATGGGATCGCGGGCCCATGGGCCTGGGGCCATGGGCCTGGAGTCTGGGATCTGCGGTAGCCAACCCGCGGCTGTGAGCGCAATGGTCCGAACGCCTCAGTGGAAATTCTGTCTGGCTCTCGTGGGGGCCCTCGTGCAGGGCGGGTGCGGTGTTTCCACGAGCCCGCCAGGCCCCGCATCGGGCCCGAGCCCCGCGTCGGCCTCGAGCCGGGCCGACTCTGTGCGCGCCCTGGAGGCGGCCAGCGTCGAGCCCATCCAGGTCTCCTTCGATGAGGGGACCGATGGGGTGCGGACCCTGCGCGGCCGCTTTTCCGCGGCAGGGGGCGACCGGGTCCAGGCGGCGCGCGACTTTTTGAGGTGCCACGCTGCCAGGTTCGGCCTGGCCGTTGATCTGGCGGGGCTCGAGGAGGCCCGGCGCGTGGAGACCCCCGGCGGCGTCGTTGTGACCTTTGCGCAGAGTCACCGCGGCCTGGCGGTCTTCGGTGGCGTCGTGCTGGTGGCCTTCGACCTGGACGGGGACATCATCCACGTGCGGAACGCGGCGGGGCTGGGGCTGGACCTGGAGGTCACGCCCGTGCGCGGCGCTGACGATGCCCTGCGGCGGGCAGGCGAGCACCTCGGTGTGTGGCTGGCTCGGTCCACACCAGAGCCCCGGCTCATGGTGGTGCGCGGTGGAAAGGGGCACCCCGGGTGGCACCTGGCCTGGCGGGTGGAGGCGCAGACTGACGTTGGATTCCTGGGGACCGCCGGGCGACCAGGGGCCGCGGGGCGCCCGGGGGACTGGTACGTGTTCGTCTCGGCCGACACCGGTCGGGTGGTGCGCGCCCTGGATCGCCTCAGGTACGGCGGTGCGCCCTGTGTGGCCTGCAACCCGTCGAGCAACCCGGCCTGCGGGCTCGTCCTGTTCGAGAACCCCGTGGACGCGCTGAACGACCCCTACTTGACCAACGGTACCAACGTGGACGCCGTCCAGACCGGCTGCGCGCTGACCAACTTGACATCTAACACGGCCCTGGACGGGCTCTACGCCAACACCTCACTGTCCACGCCGCGGGTGGCGCCACCCTACGATGCCCTGCGCAGCGCCTGGCAGACCGCACTGGACGAGGTGAATGTCTACTTCCACGTCAACCGGGCCAAGGAGTACCTGAACAGCCTCGGCCACTCGGGCGTGATGAGCTACTCCATCACCATCGACGCCCACGACGGATCCCTGGGAGACAACTCCTACTACAGCTCCGCCGATCTCGAGCTGCACTTCGGCGAGGGCGGCGTGGACGACGCCCAGGACGCCGACGTGGTGTACCACGAGTATGGCCACGCCATCCAGGACGACCAAGTGCCGGGCTATGGCGTGAGCGCCGAGGGCGGGGCCACGGGCGAAGGGTTCGGCGACTACTGGGCGGCGGCGATCACGGACGGCTCCTTCTGCCACCCGGAGCTGGGACCGGCCTGCATCGCCGGGTGGGACGCCGTTTCCTACAACCCCTACGACGGATCCGTGGGGAGCGGCTGCCTGCGTCGCCTGGACAGCTCCAAGCAGTACCCCGCGGACTTCGTCTGGGAGGTCCACGCCGACGGTGAGATGTGGAGCGCCGCCCTGTGGAGCCTGCGCGGGCAGGTGGGCGGGACCACGGCGGACGTGCTGGTGGTCCAGGCCCACAACTACCTGACGCCAGGCGCCGACTTCATCAATGCCGCCGACGCGCTGGTGTCGGCGGACCTGGCCCTGCACGGCGGCGCGAACGCCGACGCCATCCACGACGCGATGCGCGCGCGGGGCATCCCCCGCACACAGACGCCGGCGGCGACGGCGAACATGAGCGCGTTCGTGGCCTACGCCTGCTCCACCGGCCACAGCTACGCCAGCGGGGACTACACCGAGTGCAGCTACACCGTGCCGGGAGCCGACCGGGTGCGATTCCGCTTCTCCACCTTCAACACCGAGAGCGGCTGGGACTACGTGTACATCAGTGATCCGGACTACCTGCAGGTGGAGCGGCTCTCGGGCAACCTCGGCAGCAACGTGCTGACCGCGGCGGTGCCCGGCGACACCGTCGTGGCGCGGTTCAAGGCCGACGGCTCGGTACAGCGATACGGTTTCGACATCGACCGCGTATACTACGCGGTGCCCACCTGCACCAGCGACGCGGACTGCGACGACAACAACCCGTGCAATGGGGTGGAGACCTGCCAACCGGGGATCGGCTGCCAGGCCGGGACGCCGCCGAGCTGCAGCGACTTCAACCCCTGTACCGACGACTACTGCGACGTCGCCGCCGGAGGGTGCGGTCACGTGTACAACACCGCTTTCTGCAGCGACGGCAACGCCTGCACCGCGCCGGACCAGTGCTCGGGCGGCGTCTGCGTGGCCGGCCCGCCGCTGACCTGCGACGACAACAACCTGTGCAACGGTGTCGAGACCTGTCACCCCAGCTTTGGTTGTCAGCCGGGCACGCCCCTGAGCTGCGGCGACGGTGACCCCTGCACCTTCGACACCTGTCATCCCGTTGCGGGCTGTATCCATCAGAACATCTGCGGCGACGCGGGCGTGCCCGACGGGGCCGTGCCGTATCCCGATGGGGCCGTGCCGTATCCCGACGGGGCCGTGCCGTATCCCGATGGGGCCGTGCCGTATCCCGATGGGGCCATGCCGCATCCGGACGGGGCCGTGCCGTATCCCGATGGGGCCGTGCCGCATCCGGACGGGGCCGTGCCGCATCCGGACGGGGCCGTGCCGCATCCGGACGGGGCCGTGCCGCATCCGGACGGGGCCGTGCCACCCGCTCCGGATGGCGCCCGCGTTGACAGCTTCAGCCCGCGCCCGGGCTGCTCTTGCAGCCACCCGGGCAGGGGCGCGGGCGGCGCTGGCCCGATCGAGGGGGCGGGCGAGGGGGCGGCCCCCGGGCTCCTGCTGGCCCTGGCGCTGCTGATGGCGTTGCGGCGTCGGCGCGACTGCTGATATGGTCCGTCGCGTGGTCAAGGGGCGCGCGGTCTGGTGGCTCTGGGCGCGCATCGCCGGGTGGGACGGTGTGCCGCAACCCCCACATCTCCGATAGGTTCAGCTGCCGAAAAAAAAAGAAGAAAAACGTTCACAACCTGGCGACTGGTGGCCGCGTAGAGGGCAGGATGGAACTGCAAATCACAACACTCATGGAAGATGGTGACCATCGCGAGGCCCTGCGGCTCATGGCCGAACAGTACTCCGGCCCGGTCAAGCGCTTCTGCGCGTCCATGGTGGGGTCCCTGTCCGAGGCCGAGGAGCTGATGCAGGAGACCTACATCGACGCGTGGAAGGCCATGCCCGGATTCCGGGCCGAGTCGACCGTGCGCGGCTGGCTCTTTGGCATCGCCCGGCGGGTCTGCATCCGTCACCTGCGCAAGCGGGATCGACGGGCGGGCCTGTGGCAGCGTTGGTTCGGCGCGGGGGACGCCCCCGAGCCGGCCGGCGAGGCCGCCGCGGACCTGGACGAGCGCGCCCTGGTCCGGAAGGGGCTGGCCGATCTCGCGCCGGACTTGCGGCAGGCCGTGCTGCTTTGCTACCAGGTGGGCATGGATGGGCCGGAGATGGCTCGGGTCCTCGGCGTCAAGCCAGCCACCGCGCGAAAGCGGGTCTCCCTGGGCATCGGGGCCCTGCGCAAGTCCTTGCGCCCGTTGCTGATGGAACCCCCCAACTCCTCGAGTCGTCAGGAGAACCCAGATGAGCAAGCAGAAGACCCCCTGCCAGCGGCTGCTGGCCCTCGTATCGTCCGCCCCTGAGCGGGGCGCTGCCCTGCCGAGCGATCTGGCTCAGCACGTGGAGACCTGCGCGGCCTGTCAGGTGGAGGTCAACGCGTCCGCCCGTCTGACCCAGCTCCTGGCTGAGTCGGATCAGCATGTGGAGCCGGCCATCGACGCCGCGGAGCTCGTCAACCGGGCCATGGCGGATCGCGGCCGGCGACGCGCTCCGGATCGACGCGTCTCGCTCCGTGCGCCCTGGGTTTTGGTGCCCGCGGCGGTGGCGGCGCTGGTGGTGGTGGCGGTGTGGTTCTATGGCAAGGAGCCAACCAATCCCGGAGGCTCGGACCAGACGACCATGGCCACCGGGCTGGTGGCTACCCGCTGTGCGCGGTCGGTGAACCGTGGCGCCTGGAAGGTCGAGCCCTGCGCCGCCAGCGGCGTGGCCCTGGCCGGCCGAGGGGAGAGGCTGCGCCTCACGCTCTCGGATCAGACCACCGTGTGGCTCAACCATGGCAGCCAGCTCAGGGTGCTGCGCGACCACGCCCGCGGTCTGCGGCTCGAGCGCGGTGAGGCATTGCTCGACGTGGTGCGCCAAGGCAGTCTCCCGCCCTTGAGGGTGGGCGTGCCCACGGGCGCTGTGAATGTGGTGGGCACCCAGCTGCACATCACCGCCCGGTCCCGGGCGGCCATCGTGGACGTGCTGCGTGGCAAGGTGATCGTGCAGTCCGGCGGGCGGACCGCGCCGGTCACCACCGGCGGTGAGGCCGTGCTGGGCGAGGGCGCCGCCCCGCTCGTCCAGGCCGCCGCGGATCTCGGCACTGCCACGGAGTGGGCCGACACCCTGCCCGCTGCCACCAAGGGCACCAGCGGGTTCGGCCGGCTGAGCGCCCGACGCCCGGGCAAGACGAAGGACGCCGAACAGGCCCTGCGCCTCACCGACCACAAGGTGGAGGTGCGGATCCAGGGTCGGGTGGCCCGGACCATCGTCACCGAGACCTTCCACAACGACACCCGCCACACGCTGGAGGGCGTGTACAAGTTCCCGCTGCCCGCCGACGCGAAGATCGCCGCTCTGGATCTGGTGGTCAACGGCAAGTGGGAGCACGGCGCCATCGTGGAGCGGTCCCGCGGCGACAAGATCTGGCGCGGTGTGATCCGCAACGCCACGCCCAAGACCAAGCGCCGCCAGCCCAGGACGGAGTACGTCTGGGTCCCCGGCCCCTGGCACGACCCGGCCCTGCTCAAGTGGAAGAAGGGCAGTGAGTTCGAGCTGCGCATCTTTCCGATTCCGAAGAAGGGCGGCCGCACCGTGCGCATCACCTACACCCAGCTCCTCGCACCCATCCCGGGGGGGCGCCGCTACGTGCTGCCCCTGGCGGCTGACCCTGCGGGCAAGCCCCGGGCCGAGCGGTTCCGCTTCGAGGCGAAGGTGGGCGGGTACGAGCCGGGACTGGAGGTACGCTCGAGCCCCTACGCACTCAAGTCCAAGACGCAGAAGCGCACCATGGTGGTGAGCCTCGACAAGGCCAGGTTCGCGCCCACCGGCGACCTCGTGCTGGACATCCCCTCGGCGCGGCTCGGCAAGGAGCTGGCGGCCTGGGCCTACAAGTCTCCGGCCAGCGCCGGCGACGGCTACGCTTTGCTGGCCCTGCGCCCCATGCTGCCGAACTGGTCCCGAAGGGATCCCCTCAAGGTGGTCTTCGTGGTGGACTCGTCTTACTCCATCCAGAAGGCACGGCTCGGGCGGGCCGCGGACCTGGTGGCCCGGGTGACCCGAGAGCTGGGCGCCCAGAGCCAGGTGCACCTGGTGGCGTGCAACCAGCAGTGCCGCGAGCTGGGCCCGGGGTTCCGGCCGGCAACCAAGGCCACGGCCGAAGCCCTGCGCCGGAGCGTCCTGGCCCTGGAGCCCCTGGGAAGCACCCGCCTCGTCCACGCCTTCGGGCGGGCGGCCCAGGTCCTGGCCAAGGGACCGAAGGGCACACAGGCGCGGGTCGTCTACCTCGGCGACGGGGTGCCCACGGTGGGTGAGATCGACCCTGGAAGGCTCACGAACCGGGCGCGCCTGGCCCTGGGTGAGGCACGGCTGACCACAGTGGCCCTGGGCGGACATGTGGATGACGTGGTGCTGCGTGGCCTGGCCCGGGCAGGGCGGGGCGCCTACGTGGCCCACAGCGCGGGCACGTCCCTGCGCGCCACGGCCTTCAGGGTGATCCAGCGCCAGTGGGGCGAGCCCCTGCGGGACGTGGCTTTGAAGCTGCCCGACGGGGTTCACCGCGTTGCACCGGCCAAGCTGGGCGACCTGTGGCCCGGGGAGGAGCGGCTCGTCGCGGCACGGCTCAAGGCCGACGCCAAGGGCGACGTGGTGCTCACCGGCTCCATCGCCGGCCGGAGCTATGAGCGGCGCTATCGCGTCGACCTCGTACCCCGGGCGGTGGCCGGAAACGCTTTCTTGCCCCGGCTTTGGGCCGAGCGGCGCATCGACGACCTGCAGCAGGGCCGTGGTGACGAGCACCGCAAGACCATCGTGAGCCTCTCCAAGAGCCACCACGTGTTGAGTCGGCACACGAGCCTGCTGGTGCTCGAGAGCCCGGCCATGGCCAAGGCCTTCAAGGTGACCGACACCCGCCCGCCCACCGAGTGGACCGGCGACGAGGGGACCACCGAGTCGGACACGGCCACGGTCGGTGGCAAGGGCGCCGGCAAGACTCGAACCGCCAGCGCCGCGGGCCGCTCTGCGCTGAGTGACATGTTGCGGGGCCCGAGCGCCGCCAAGAGCATGGAGCTCCGCCCCCGCCGCCCTGCTCCTACCCGGCTCAAAGCCATGTCTCAGCGGCCGCCCAGCCGCTGGAGGCGGAGGTTCCGGCCGCCGCGCATGGTCCGCATGAAGAAGGTCTGGTACCGCGCCGCCACCATCGGTCAGCCTGCGTCCATCTGGACCTACGAGCGCACCGAGCTGCGCCGCCGAGAGCAGCGGCTGGCAGAAAAGCCTCTGTCCCGTGACCGCACCCGGGACCTGGTGCGGTGGCACGTGCGCCTGGGGGACCTCGCCGCGGCAGAGCGCCTCGCCAAGAAGTGGCTCGCCAAGGACCGGCTCGACGCCGGCGCCCTGGTGGAGCTGGCGGGAATCGCGGCCCTTGGGGGCGACCCCGATCGGAGCCGAGACCTGCTCGCCAGCGCTGTGGACGTGGACCCGCGCAGCGCCTCTGCCCATACCCGGATGGTGGAGCTGTACCGCGCCGCGGGCAACCGCGACCTGCGGTGCGCCCACGCGGTCACCCGGGCGCTGGTGTCCAAGCGGTCCTGGCAGCACCAGGTGGCCGCAGCCCGCTGCGACAACGACGTGCAGCGTCACCTGGACCACCTGAAGGGCTGGCGCCGCAAGCGGGCCGCCAAGGGCCTGGCCCGGTCGGTGAAGGAGCCGCGCCTGTGGGAGCGCCTCAAGGTGGACGCTCGCTGGGACACCGGCCCGGACTTCGACGTCGTCGTCGTGTCCCCCCGGGGCCGGGTGATCTCCTGGCAGGGCGGCGCCCGCCGGGTGCGCACCGCCGACGTTCGGTCCACGGTGCGTGAGACCCTGGCGGCCTCCATGGAGGAGCGCGGTCGGTACCAGATCTGGATGGTGCCCCGGGCCTCGGCCAAGGTCACCGCCTCCTCGGGTACGGTTCGCATCCGCTCCTACCGCAAGACCCGCACGCTCCGCTTCACGTCGGCGGGACGACCCACCCGCGTAGCCGACGTGTCCGTCAAGCTGAAGTTCCGCCTCGTGCGGGCCCCGTAGCCCAAGGCTCGGCGCCCGCCCCCTCAGATTCCCGCCGCGGCCACGGGATGGCCTCGTTGGAAGAGGGGAAGTCTGCGGTTCCTTTCCCCTTGGCACGGCGCTCCCGTCGCCGGCCGCCGCTGTGCCTTGGCACCGACGCCAACCAGGGAAGCGCTAGGGCGCCGGTGGCATGGGGATTGCTTGGATCCGGGTGAGGCGGATGAATTCGGGGGCGGACGTGCGCTCGGTTCGTGGATTCCTGACGGATCGCGCGGCGGCTGCCTCAGATTCTCGTGGTCCGTGTCCAAATTCGACGAGGAGCCCATGCGAGTCACACAATTGTATTTTGTCGTCGCGGTGGCCCTGGTGGTGGGGGGGTGCAAGGCGCGGAGCTTCCACTACGATCCGGTGAGCCCGGCCGAGGGGGTGGCGACTCAGATCACCCTGGAGATCTACGGCGACGGGGACGGGGCGCTGCGCGAGACGCGGACCGTGGACACCGAGGGGCCGGTGGTGGTGGAGGTGGACGCTGATCTGCCGTTTGCCGAGGCGCCGTCCTATTACATATACGCGCGGGCCGACGGGTTCTATACGGAGCTGTACTACGCCACCTGGGGGGACACCATCGGCGTGGATCTGGACGCGGTGCCCGACCTGCCGGACGCCCTGGCTGGGGTGATTTTCGAGGGCGACGAGTACGTGGCCCACCAGTACTACGCCAACCAGCCAGTGGTGGTGGAGGGGCCAGGCGGCGAGGTGGCGACCCTGACCACCGATGGCCAGGGGCGGTTCGGCCTGGCCGGTGTGGCGGGCGGCGACTACTGGCTTCAGGTGCCCTGCGAGGGCCACACCTACACCTTCGACATGACCAACGGGGCGTCGACGGACTACGCGGACCTGCTGTTCTATCCGAACCTCTACGCCCGGGCGCCGAATCTGTATCTGTATCCGGAGACGGTCACCGAGGTGTCGGTGCGGCTGGGGTTTCCCCAGGGGGGTGCGGTGGTGGTGTCGGAGCCGCCCTATGGGGACGGCTGGCAGGTGCAGGTGGCTCCGGACGGGATCATCGACGGGCAGTGGGGGTATCTGTTCTATGAGGCCCGTCTGCCGCGCCGGGTCCAGACCGAACAGGGCTGGGTCTTCGACGGCGGCACGGTGGAGGCGGACCTGCGCGCGCTGTTGGCGCGTCTCGGATTCCGGGGTCGGGAGATCGATGACTTCGTCGACTACTGGGTCCCTCACCTGGAGACCAGCCCCTGGTGGGCGGCCTACCCCATGGAGCCCGAGGCGCTGGTTGCCCTGACCATCGATCCGGTGCCGCTCCAGGTGCACCGGGTGTGGTTGTACCTGGTGCCGTTGGCAGGGCCGGTGTCCCTGCCGGAGCCGACGCTGCCCGCGCCTCTGGACCGGGAGGGGTTCGTGGCCGTCGAGTGGGGCGTCGTGCTCGGGCGCTGAGCGTCAGCCGACTCGTCCGCGTCGGCGTCGGATCAACACCAGGCCCACCAGGGCCAGCACCAGCAACAGGCCCGTGTCCGGGCCGCTGGGTTGGGACGCGCAGCCGCACTTCGCTGAGGGCGGACCGGAGTACCAGATCGCCTCGCAGGCATCTCCCTCGCCGTCGCCGTCGAAGTCCGCCTGGTCCGGGTTGGCGTGGTCGGGGCAGTTGTCGGTGTTGTCGACCACGTAGCCCGCCGGGGGCGTGGAGGAGCACAGGGTGGTGGCGTCGTTGGGATCACCGAACGCGTCGGTGTCCTGGTCCAGGTAGAACGTCTGGTCCTCGGTGACGGTGTCGTCCAGGTCGTCGCAGTCGTCCGTGCCGTCCACGCCGTCGCCGTCCCTGTCGTTGTCACAGACGTCACCCATGCCGTCGCCGTCGGTGTCGAGCTGGTCGGTGTTGGGGGTGGTCACGCAGTTGTCGTCTCTGTTGATCACCCCGTCGAAGTCCAGGTCCCCCAGGGGGCCGTCGTTGTCGTCGGGATCGAGGTAGTTGGCGATGCCGTCGCCGTCGGTGTCGTCGTTGGTTGGGTCCCCGTCGTTGTTGGGGTCCTCGCTTGCCGTGGGGATGCCGTCGTTGTCGTCGTCGGGGTCGAGGTAGTTGGGGATGCCGTCGCCGTCGGTGTCGTCGTCAGTGAGGTCGCCGTTGCCGTTCAGATCCTCGATCAGCGACGGGATGGAGTCGTTGTCATCGTCGGGGTCGAGGTAGTTGGGGATGCCATCGCCGTCGGTGTCGTCGTTTACGGGGTCCCCGTCGCCGTCGGGGTCCTCGAGCACCGAGCCCAGGGAGTCGCCGTCGTCGTCGGGGTCCAGGTAGTCGGGCACGCCGTCGCCATCGGTGTCATCGTTCAACGGGTCGCCGTCGGCGTCCACGTCCTCGATGGCGGTGGGGACGGAGTCGCCGTCGTCGTCGGGATCCACGTAGTCGGGGATGCCGTCGCCGTCGGTGTCGTCATCGGTGGGGTCGCCGTCGTTGTCAATGTCCTCCCCGACGGTGGGCACGCCGTCGCCGTCGTCGTCGGAGTCGAGGTAGTTTGGCAGGGCATCCCCGTCGGTGTTGTCGTTTCGTGGATCGCCGTCGCCATCGAGGTCCTCGCCCGCCGTGGGCACGCCGTCGCCGTCGTCGTCAGGGTCCAGGTAGTTGGGCAGGGTGTCGCCGTCGGAGTTGTCGTTGGTCGGATCGTTGTCGCCGTTGGGGTCCTCGTTTGCGGTCAGCACGCCGTCGCCGTCGTCGTCGGTGTCCAGGGCGTCGATGGTGCCGTCGCCGTCGGTGTCCATTGGGTTGCCGGCGTTGGTCTCGGCGGCGTCGTTGACGCCGTCGTCGTCGGAGTCGGGGTTGGTCTCGTCGGTGCCCAGGATGCACAGCTCCTGGTAATCGGTCAGCCCCTCGCCGTCGGTGTCCAGGGTCCCATCGATGACCCGCATGTCGATCGGCGCGCTGGAGACCGAGTCCAGGAAGCTGTAGGTGTCCAGCAGGGCCGCGTCGCCCTTTCCGAGGTGGAGGTTGGGCGGCACGATGGTGTCGCCGAAGTCGCCCCAGGCCCGGGCGTTGCCCGCGAAGGCCTCGCCGTGGGGGGTGGCCGCGCTGCCGTAGGCGCCCGACAGGAGCCCCCCCGCGCCGGAGGTCTCCGCGCCCAGGTCGCCGGTGAGGCGCATGGGGATGGCGTTTGCCTGCACCAGCGTATCGTTCCAGAACATGGAGAGGGGCGTTCGGGTGCCGCTGCCGTCCACCTCGTACATGCGGAAGCCCGGGTAGCTGGTCTCGATGTCGCTGCCCACGTAGTGAAACTCCCCCACCATGACCTGAACCACGCACTGATAGGCGCCGTCAGGCACCACGGCGCCGGTGTTGTCCAGGCCGTCCCAGGGGACGGGGTTGGCGCCGACGATGGTGGTGCCGATGAGGTGCAGGTCCGCCGTGTCCGTGATGTCGAACACGGAGTCGTGGTTCAGGTCGCAGACCACGTGGTAGGTGCCGATGACGTCGGTGGTGAAGGTGAACTCACCGGTGGTTTGGCCGCTGACCACTACGTTGCAGCCCGCCGGCCCGCCGCTGTAACCGAGCCCGCCTACGGTGGGCGTGGAGATGGCGTAGTTGGCCACCTCGGGGATGTTCAGGTAGATGGAGAACTCCGGCCAGACGTTGTACCCCGCGCCCTCGGGCACTGACAAGCCCGGGCTGATGCCGTTGTTGTCCGCGCCCGAGCGGTTGCCGCGGATGCGGTAGATGTAGCCGGCCATTCCCTCGAGGTCGAGCTCGATGACGCCGTGGTTCCCGGGCTGGCCGCCGGGCACCAGCCCATAGAAGCTCGCGTCGGTGGCGGCCGTGTCCCAGAAAGTGCCGGCGTTGAAGTACCAGACGTCGGCCCAGACGCGGCCGGGCTGCGGTGCGCCGCCGAGGTAGACCGTCAGGTCCCAGGCCGTGAAGCCCACCACGGCGCCGTTGATGTCGACCTGGTACTGGTCGGTGCCCGGGTCCACCCGGTAGGCGCCGGTGATCCCAGCCAGGGGCGTGATCACCGCGCCCGAGCCGTAGATCCCCACGAAGGTGTTGTTTGGCCCGGTGACCGTGACGTTGCCGTCCCCGGTCCACACGAAGGTCTCGGTGGTGTCGTCCAGGATGTCCACCCGGAGCAGGGTGAAGGACTCGAGCCCCTGGTTGACCCCGGTCTCGGCGGACCCCTCACTCCGGGCCGCGGTGGGCCATAGAAGCGCAAGCAAGAGCGCCGGCAACCCCATGACCAGGGTTCGGCTGAGGTTCCGACCGCGCGGCATCGACATCGACGACTCCTCCCGGCAACCGCGCCCCGCTGCTGGGACACCAGTGGCACGTCAGATCGGTTCAACCCGATCGTAGCCCGTCGGGTGGGACGGTGTCAAAGGGAGCGTGGGAGCCCAGGGGGTGGTGCTGGGGGCCTACTTGGCGGCGGTGAACTCGCCGTCGTAGTTGCCGCCCACCAGGGTGCCGTACCAGCGGCCGTTTGTCATGTTCCAGTCGTCCTGGATGTCGGCCTCGCCCCTCATGGACATGAGGCTCAGGCTCACCTCGATGTTGTCCAGGGCGTTGATGATGGCGTCGATGGCCGGCTGCTTCATGTTGTCGCAGACCGTGTAAACCGGGTCGTACGCGTCGATGCCGAAGGTGTTGTAGACCATGTCATCAATGGCGTAGGCGATGTCGTCGCAGTCGATGAGGTCGTCCAGGGCGTCCTCCAGGCTGTAGTAGCAGGGCCAGCCCGGCACCGAGCAGGTGACCGCCGTGAGCATGGCTTCGATGCCCCACCGGATGAGCCCGCCCACCACGTTGTTCACGTCGAACCGGTCGATGTAGAAGAACTCGCAGATCTCCCGGGAGGTGAAGACCTGCTGGGGGATGTAACCGATCTGCGGGATGTTCGAAGGCGACTCGGAGATGTACTGGCCCTGGTACTCGAACTCGATGATGTCCCAGGTCTGGTTGCCCACGTACTCGTAGTTGCCCTGTGACACGAGGTTCACCGTGGAGTAGACGCGCATGTCATCGACGATGTCGCTGATGTTGCCCATGGCCACGATGAGCTGCTGGGCCCACGGGGGTACGTAGGCGTCGATCAACCCTTGGATGATGTCCTCGATGAAGTCCTCGATGAAGCCCGGGAGGCCGCCGATGTTGAGGTTGCCCTGGATGATGTCCCGCAGGGTCTCGGTGGCGGTGAGGATGCCCGACAGCCACCCCGGCAGGGCGTCCCGCAGATGGAGCATGGAGTCGAACTGCCAGGTGCCGTTGAGCCGGTCGTCCGGGGGCGGGTTTTGGCACTGGGTGAGGTTGACGCACAGGCCGCTCACGCAGACCTGGCCGGAGGGGCAGTTCGTGTCCTCGACACAGGGGGTCTCCCCGGGGGGAACGTCTTGGACGCAGAGGCTGTCGACGCAGAGCCAGCCCGTGGGGCAGTCGTCGTTGTCGACGCAGGGCTGGTCGTTGGGGATGGGCACGCAGTGCCCGGCGACGCACATCTCGCCGGGTGGGCAGGGGTTTGCCGTGAGGGGGCTGCAGGGCTGGCCCTCGGGGCCCGGCGGCACACACTGGCCGGCGCCGTTACACACGTAGGGGTCCACGCAGTCGGCGTCGGTGACGCAGGGCCCGGACTGGGTGGGGTTGGGCTCGCAGATGCCCTCGTTGCAGATGGGCGCCGTGGGAGGGCAGTCGGTGTTGGACTGGCAGGGGCCGGTGCCCATGTCGGCGATGTTGACGTGGATGGTCACCGGGGCCGTGCCCTCCAGGGAGGCGGTGACATCCAGGCCGGCCGGCACGCCGTCGGTGCCGGTGACCATGGCAATGGTGGCGATGCCCAGGGGGCTGGTCTGGGCCGAGATCTGCGCGCCGGAGAGGCCTCCGCCGATCTCCTCCAGGGCGGCGCCCACACCGCCGGAGCTGAGATTGAAGGTGATCGTTTCGTTCACCAGCGGGTACTCGCCAAAGCCGGGATCCGGGCTGTAGGCCTGGACCGAGAGGTTGATGCGGGTGTTTGCGAAAGCGTTGACCGGGTTGGCGCTGACCACGCGTAGCCCGCGGAGCTGGTCCACGACGTCCACGCTGAAGGTGACGTCGCAGGTCCCCTCCGCCGAGGCCACCACCTGGTAGGCGCCCTCTTGGTTGGCGGTGAAGTCCACCTCGGCGATGCCGTTCTCGTTGGACACGGCGCTCGCGGTGCTCAAGGCCCCGTCGCCGCTGATGCTGATGATCTCGAAGTGGACGGTCACGTCCGGGGCGACCCCCGCTGTTTCGTGCGAGCCGTCGTCCAACACCACGGTCATCGCGCGCAGGGTTACCGTGCCGCCAGCGACCAGGTCGAAGTCGAAGTTGCCCAGCGCGGTGAGGTAGATTCCGCTCTCGTTGCTCGGGTCGCAGTCTGAGTTGTAGCCTACCGTATTGTTGTTGCTCGGAGTGCTGCCGGCGCAGGCGCCGAGGAGCAGGGCGAACAGTCCGGTGGCGACGAGGCTCCGTCTCATGGTGGTTTTCCTTTCGGTGAGCAGATCACCGGTGTGTGCCATTGGGTTACAGTGTAGCGGATCGGGCGACCCGATTTGAATCGGTCAGATGGCCAGGCGGTAAGATGCTTTAATTCAATAGTTTTTTGGTGGGGCGGGGGGGCGATCCGCCGTTTCCGCTGCCGTTGTTGCCGCGGGGTTTCGGCGGTTTGGGGTCCAGGGAGGCGCGGCCGCCCTGGAGAACCACGAACCGGGACCTGTGCCCAGAGCCTCCAAAGAGCTGAGATGGGCGCCAGGATCGGGTCACGAACAGCGCGCCCACGCCGCCCCCGACGGCCGTGGCCGCCTTGGGCAGAAGGGGGTGTCCCTTGGTCAGGTCGTAGATCACCGCCACGGCGAAGGTGGCGACCAGTGCCAGCAGCACGTGCTTGCCGTGGAGGGGCACCGGCCGCAGGACGAAGACCTGGTCCCGCCAGTAGATCAACCCGACGGCCATCAGGACCCCCCAGACCCCTGGCGAGGCGTCCCCCAGGGCTTGGTTGGGAGCCAGGGCCAGGCCGAGGAGCGCTCCCACCAGATGGCCGACCATCGCGCAGGTGAAAAAGAGGATCAGGAACCGACGGAAACCGAGCCACCCCTCCAGCGGCGTGCCGAAGAGCCACAGGGCGGTCATGCCCAGCAGAAATGGCGCGATGTACACCTGGTCCAGGCTGCCGAAGTAGATCAGTGTCGACCCGAACCGCCAGAGCTCGAAGTCGCCGAAGGCCTTGGAAGGGACGAGGGCCAAGGTGTCGGGATAGAGGCGGCTGCCCCAGAACACGAACACGACCAGGGCCGCTGTGTAGCCGAGCAGCAGGGCTCGGACGCCGCGGGTCGGGTTGCCCCCCGGCTTTAGATAGGTGCGGTGGACCATGGCTCTGTCCCGGTCAGATGTAGACCGAGTCGGCGGCTGAGTCGAGCAGGTTTTTTTTCAGACCCCGCGGGCGTGGGCGGCGACGGTGGTCTCGCGCAGCTCGCCGGTGTCGTGGTCGTACACCGTGAGGGGGGTGTCGTCGGCGAGCACGTCGTCCCACGCCGGGTGGTCCGCGCGCGGAGCGTTCACCAGCGCGAGGATGCGGGCCGCGTGAGCGCGGATTCGCGGGTCGGGGTCGGTCAGGCCGCGCTGCAAAAACACCACAAAGGGCGCCACGCGCTCGGGCTCCAGGCTCGCCACGCGGGCGAGGGCCCTGTACGTCCCCGCCTCGAATGGCTCCTCCTGGTGGAAGGAGTGGAGGATCATCACGAACTCGCCGATGAGCCTATCCACGTTCATCAGAATTTCTCCGATGGCCTCGGCGCCGTGCCACATGAGCCCGCCGGACTCGTCGTTCATGTTCCAAAGCAGGCGGCGCAGCCACTCTCTGACACGCTCCAGGTCCCGGCCGGACTCCTGGCCGGCCAACAGCCCCAGGGCCTCGATGGCGCGCCAGCGCAGCAGGTCGTCGGACTCGAAGAGCGCGCTGAACACGGTGCGCACGGCGTGTCGCTCGCTGCGGCCCCAGGCCAGCAGGGCCTCGTGGTCCCGCGCTTCGAGCATCAGGCGCAGAGCGTCCTTGCGTTGGCGGGCGGTGGTTCCTTTGCGCTTGAGCTTCATGGGGTCGTGCCTCGCTCGGTTCGACTGTCAGAGACTAAGCACTTCGCCGCCTGACGCAACCACCTCGGTGAGCCAAGGACGGGTCGGATCAGCCTCCGCGCAGCAGATGCTCCAGCTCCACGTAGGCGGCGCTCTGCTCGGGGGTGGTTGCCGCCGGCCTGTGGGCACGAATCATGGCTACGAGCTGGAGCTCGAGCGCCGTGCGGTCGGTCACCAGAGCGTCCATGCGGCGCTCGAGCTCGGCCACCTCCTGGGCCACGCCGGCGGCCTGGGCGTTGCCCGTGTTGAGCTCCGCGGCCAGCCGTTCCTCCAGGCTGCGGATCTGGAAGTCGAGGTCGCTGAGCTGCGTCGGATCCGACGGGGCCTTCTCCATCAGACCGGTGCGCTCCAGGTTCAGGTCGATGACCGCGTGGCGCAGCTGCGCCGTCCGCTCCCGGTGGGCCTGCTCCAGCTCCTCCAGCCGCGCCGCGGGGAAGGCGAGGTGGGTCTGCACCTCGTCCGCCTTCCGGACCAGCCCGTTTACCTCCTCCAGCAGAGGCCCTAGCTCTGCCGGCGTCGTGCCGGCCTCCACGAGCCACTGGGCCAGGGTCCTCGCCCGCTTGCAGACCCGTCGCCACTGCCAGGGGTCCTGCTCGGAGAGGCGCACCACGCCCTCGGCGTCCAACGCGCTCTGGAGGGTCTGCTCGAGGCCCTCCTCATCGTCGCTTTTTTTGTCGCCGGACTGGTTCACGGTGGACGCCATGGCCTGGTCCACCGCTGGGGTGGTTGCCGTGGAGTAGGGACGCGTGGGTCGCTGGGCACGCTTGAGACCCACCTCGAGGGCTGCCATCACCTCGGCCATGTTGGCCGGGCGCCTTTCCCGGTCTTTTTCGAGGCACGACATCACGGCGTGGTCCAGCTCCGGGGGCAGCGGCACAGCGCTGCGCGGGCGCAGCTGGGAGGGACGCGGCGGGACCTCCTTTTGGTTGGCGATGATCAGCTCCTCCAGGGAGCTGCACTCGAAGGGGGGGCGGCCTGTGAACAGCTCGAAGGCCAGGACGCCGAAGGAGTAGATGTCCGTTCGGTGGTCCACCTTTTCGCCCCGGGCCTGCTCGGGGGACATGAACATGGGCGTGCCGAAGATCTCCCCGGCGCCGGTGAGCTGAAAAACCCCGGTGTCCACCATGATCTTGGCCAGGCCGAAGTCGAGGATCTTGACCTCCTCGTCGCCCGAATCCTGCTCGCGGAGCATGATGTTCTCCGGCTTGAGGTCCCGGTGAACGATCCCCGCTTCGTGGGCCGCGCCGAGGGCCGACGCCACCTGATCCAGGATGGACAAAGCGCGGCGCAGGGCGGGCACGTTGGGGTGGAGCTCGTCGAGGAGCTCGGCCAGGCTGCGTCCCTCGATGAGCTCCATGGCGAGGTAGAATCGGCCGTCCGCGGTGGAGCCGAAGTCGGAGATGTAGACGATGTTCGGGTGGTCCAGACGGCTGGCCACCAGGGCTTCCCGGCGGAACCGCTCCATGAGGTTGGCGTCGGTGCGGAACTGCTCCTTGAGCAGCTTGACCGCGTAGTGGCGTCCGAGCACCTTGTGCTCGGCGAGGTACACCTCGCCCACGGATCCCTCTCCCAGCAGTCCCACCAGGCGGAACCGCTCGGCCACCACGCTGCCGATCTGGAGCTTCTGTCGTGGCATGGAACCGTGTCCGTCGGCCCTGGCGTGTGCCCGTACCACGCAATCGCCGACACTGGGTACAGTATTAGTCGAAGTGCGCGCGTGGCGGTAGCGGAAACCTTCAGTTTTTCGGGGTGCTCGACCGGCGCAGCGGGCGGCGGTCGAATCCCGCGGGTCTGAGCCGGAAGGCCGGGGACGTGATCCTCCGCCACCGCTCGCCCGGGCGTCGCGGACGCTTTCGGGCGGTGCGCCTGGGCGCGGCGCTGCCCCTTCGGCACCGCGCGGACCGGCGGCAGGCCCGATAGCGTCGCATGGCAGCGAGAAGCTGCGCAGCTCGGGCGGCGAACCGGCGGGCGCGATGGACCCGGGCCGGGCGATCCGGTGCCGAGGCGGGGATACGCGACAGCGCCTGGCCGTCGCTCCACCGCTTCTGTGCCCTCGCGATCAGTCGCGCGGCAATGCGCGTGAGCCGAGCCGCTCGGCGGAGCAGGGGGCGACGCGTCGCCCTGCCGGGCTTTGGGGACACCGCCGCTGCGAGGCAGCGACCGGCGGACATTGCCACCGGACAGCTTCTTCGCCAGGCGAGGGTCGCCAGGCGCGCGGACGCCTCGAGGAATCGATCCAGGGGGCCCGTCTTGGCGTGGTGCTTGAGCCAGCCGTGCAGCAGGGCCGGCAGCTTCCAGGTCCAGCCCCGGGCGTCAGCGGATCGAATCAGGAGCCACCGGGCCTGGGCCGCGAGCCCTGGGTGGGTGACGCCGTACCGGCCACAGAAGCTCTTTACCTGGGTTGCCAGAACATGGGGGCGGCCCTGACCGGCGCGGATGCGCAGGGCGATCAGGTGGGCCGCGGGCGCGTCCTTGCGCTCGGGATACCGGTCCACGTAGCGCACGTACCACCGCGCGGCGCGGTCCAGCATCGCCAGCCGCTGGTAGGTTCTGGCCGCCTTCAGGGTCGCCTCGGGGGCGTGGCGGGACCGCCGGTAGACCTGGGCCACCCTGCGGAGCATCCCGATGGCCGGGCCATATCGGCCGGCCGATTCGAAGCACCGGGCGGCCTGCCAGCAGGCGTCTGCGGCGCGCCTTGCCCTGGTGAATCGGGTGGCGATGGACCGGAAGGTCCGGCCACAGCGCCGCCACTGCTGTTGTCGGCGATGGGCCTGGGCCCGGGCCCAGAGGGCGTCGATCTTCAGGCTCCGCATCCTCCGGCTGAAGGCCTCGTCCTCCATGAGCAGCTTGTGGGCGAGGACGCGATCGAGGAGCCGCCCGGCGCGGGTGTGCTTCCCCAGGGCCCCGAGCACGTGGTAGGCGCGATAGGCCGCGGCCCGGGCCAGGTAGGGCAGGTCCCGCGCGTGGCTGAAGGCCACGGTGGTCAGGATCGGCAGTGCCTCGGAGAAGTGGTTGTACCGCCAGTAGAGGTGGCCCTGGTTGTACAGGACCGCGCCGCGGTACTGTGCCTTGGGCTCGGCGAATTTCAGGTACCGCGACAGCGACCGGACCAGCCGGCGCTGGTCAGTGGGCATGTGGCGCCGCTTCAGGCTCGGTGACCCCCAGGCCAGGCAGCGCCCCGCGGTTCGACGGCGGCAGCGGCGTGCTCCGGCCAGCCCGCGGCGCAGGGACGTCGGGCGGTGGTTTTCAAAGTGGGTGACCTTCATCCAGCAGCGTACGGCCGAGAGGGCCGATTCAGCCCGGTGTCGCCGGTACTTCCTGAGGCTCATGTGGCTCGGACGCTTTCGCCGAGTGAGGCGGTCGAAGAGCGCGGCCAGCTCGAGCCGGGTGGGGCCCGAGGATCGCAGGTTCGACTCGACCATGAACCAGAGCAGATCCGCGTGCTGGGCGGCCAGCAGGTACGCGTGTCGCGTCGTGGGGAAGAGGGTGGCATACGCCGCATAGGCGTGGCGGCTGACGTTGGCCATGGCGAGGCTGGCGTGCCGGATCACCTTGGCGTGGAGCTGCGTGGCGAGGCGCCTGAGCCCGACCTCGATCAGCGTGCGGCATCTCGCGGTGACCGGAGCCCTGGTGTCGCGCTGCCGGGCCAATCCGCTCAGAAGCGACGGCGCTCTGCGCACGAGCCGATCCGCCCGGTGCCAGTCGTGCTGCGCCGCTGCCCCTGTCAGGGCGGCCTCCCACCAGGCGCAGCGGCGCGGGTCGGTGGGCCAGCGGCGGAGCGCCTCCTGCCAGAGGTCCGCGGCGAGCCCGCGCCGGCCGTGGTCCCGACACCAGGACGCCAGGGAGAGAAACAGCGTCTGCGCCCTCGCCGGGTTGTTTTGGGCCACGCGCAGACAGAACCCATGGGCTCGGGAGGACCGGCCCGTGACCGCCCACGCGCCGAAGAGCGCCGTTCGGATGGCGCGCCGGCCTGGTGACCCTCGGGACAAGCGGTACGCCCGGGTGAAATGTCCCAGGGCTTGCGCGGGCCGGTTCACGTTCAACAGGCAGCGGCCCAGCCCCAGGTGCGCCCGGGCGTGCAGGTCTGTCCGTGGCCCGCGCAGCACCTTGGCGAAGGCCGACGCCGCCGACACCGATCGCCCCTGGCTGCGCAGGGCCTCGCCCAGCGCGACCAGCGCCGGGCCCACGTAGCGAGACGTGGGATGGTCCCGCAGGAGCTGCTCCATCAGACCGTAGCCGTCGCGCCTTCGCCGACGTGACTGCGTCGGCCACACCGAGCGAGCCTCGATGCTGCCCGTGGCGATGAGCGCCGTCGCCGCGTTCCACATCACCTCATCGAGCCGGCCGTAGACCTCGCTCCCCGGCGCATGGATCACCTCGAGCCACTGCCGCACCGCCCGCCACCGCCACTGGTTTGCCCGGGCGATGTGCAGGCGATGGGCGCGCCTGAGCCGCTCCCGCTCGGTGCGGCGCCACCACTGCCTCAGATCGTATGCCCGCTCCAGATATCGATCTGCCTCTCGCGCCTCCCGCCAGCTCAGGGCGATGTACACCGCCGCCAGCCGGTGCCGCTGCCGCTCCAGGGAAGCGCCGTGCGGCCCCATCCGGCCGATCCCTCGCTCCAGGCGCGACGCCCGTCGCCGCAGCGCCGCGGTGGACCACGCCGCCAGGGCCCGAGGGCTCGCCGGATCCCGCAGCGCCCGGCGGGCCGGGGCGCTGGGCTTCACCTGGGCGGCGCAACCGGCCGACAACGCCGAGGTGACCAGAGCCAGGCCCCAGATCCACTGCCGGGCGGTTCCCCCGCCGCGTCGTCCATGATGCAGGATAGCCAAGGTCACTCCAGGCAAAATTCACCGCATGAGACACCCCGAGCCCCTCGATGTTCCGGCCCCCCTTCTGCGCGATCAGTTTTTGTCTTCGGCCTTGGAAGCCGCCTGGTTCTTTTCCAGGGCCCGGGCGCGCCAGATGAGGAGGCCGGGGAGGATCGTCAGGATGCCGGCGAGGGTGAGGATGATCGAGATGGTGGCGAACCAGGCGATGGTGCGGAGGCCGCCGTGGGCGATGAAGAACAGGCCGGCGAACCCGGCGGCGGTGGTGATGGAGGAGGCGATGACGGCCTTGCCCGTGTGGCCCAGGGGCGCCTCGGCGTACTTGGGGCCGAGGCGCTTGAACCGGTGGTACAGATGGACCGATCCGTCGATGCCCACGCCGAGGGCGGTGGGCACCACGAGCATGTTGTACACGCCCAGCTTCAGATCGAACCACTGCATGGCGCCCAGAGACCACAAAAAGCCCAGGGTCAGGGTGGTGAAGCAGATCAGGGCGCCGGAGATGGAGAGAAGGTCGAGCAAAAGGAGCAGCAGGACCGCCACGAAGGCGTAGACGAACACCTGCTGGCCGTCCTTTTGCACCGTGTCGACCACCTCGGAGACCACGAACTGCCCGGCGGCGAGGCGCACGGGGCGCCCGCCCACTGTCAGCTGGGCGTAGTCCCTGGACATGTCGATCATGTCCCGCACGTCCCGGAAGTGCAGGCCGCAGTAGACCAGGCCGATGGCCCCCACGCGGGGCTTGCCGTCGGGTCCGTTCACCTTCTCGGTCAGGCTCCGGCGCGCCCACCGCGGGAGGGCGGCGGTGGTCAGGGGGGCGTCGATCTGCGCGTAGTCTCGAAGCTGCTTCAGCTCCTTTCGGATGTCGGTGGACGCCTCCTCGATGGGGTCGCCCTTCTTCTTGGTGGGCCGGAGCGTCTCACGGATCATCCGGATGTGCGGCAGCTTGGCGGGCTGGCCCTCCGGAATGAAGGTGGCCACGGTGACGATGTCCTTCACCCTGGGGCGGCACTTGCGCGCGCCGTCCCAGGCCGTGTAGATGATGCGCCGGGAGCGTCCGGTGTTGAGCCCCATGCGATCGCACCACTTGCCCCGGGGCTCGCCGCCGGCCAGGTAGACGTCGCAGCACCTCTGCTCGGCCTTCTTGCGGCTGATCAGCTCCTTGTGGGCCAGCCGGATGTGCGCCTCGCTGTCGGCCATGAGCACCATGGGCGCCGTGCCGCTGGAGCCGCGCATGGCCCGGTCGTAGGCGATGCCCGTCTTGGCCGCGCCCTTGCCGCGCAGCTTCTTGAAGTCGTACTCGAAGGCCACCTGAGGGGCCCGCCAGGCGAGCGTCGCCGTGACGATCAGCGCCAGCCCCCCCGCCGCCACGGCCAACCAGCGCGTGCGTTTCGTTGCGGAGGCGGCCGCGGAGGCGGACGCGGATTCGGACGTGGACGCGGCGCCCTCCTCCGGCGCTGGGAATCGCTCGGCGCGGATCCGCTCGAGCACCGCGATCACCGGCGGCATGACCAGCAGCGCCGCCACCAGGCACAGCAGGACTCCCACGGCGGCGATGGTTCCGAACTCGTTGAAGGCCCTGAAGTGCGCGGCCACCAGGGTGAGCAGGGCCGCCATGGTGGTGAAGGCGGCGGTGAACATGCCCGGCCCCGCCTCGCGCACGGCCGCTGACATCCCCTCCTCGAGGTCCGCTCCGCCCAGCCGGTGGTTGCGGTAGGCGGACCAGAGGTGGATCGCGTAGTCGATGCCCAGGCCGATGAGGATCGCGGCGATGAAGGACGTGATGATGTTCATCTTCCCAAAGGCCACCGCGGCGAAGCCGGCGGCCCAGGCGATCCCCACCAGCAGGGGCACGAGCACCACGACGATGGAGCGGGGCCGCCGGAAGAAGACGATCAACAGGCCGAGCACCATGAGCAGCGAGGCGATGGACGCCGCGCGGATGTCGGTGATGGCCTGGTCGTACTCCCGGAAGCTGCGGAAGGCGCCGCCCACCCGCGCGATCATGTCCGGGTGGTACCCGGAGGGGCCGAGCCGCTTGATCAGGGCCTCGCCCCTGAGGTACACGCGCCGGGCGAACTCCACGTTGTTGGTGCCCTTGGTCAGGCGGGCGATGACCACCGTCACGTCCCCGGAGTCGTTGATCAGGGCGTCCCGGATCTCCTTTCGAACCTGGGCGCGCCCGGCGGCGTTGAGCTCTTTGTGCCGGGGAAGCCAATGGTCCAGCCGCTCGGACAGGGCGGGCTGGCGGAAGGTCGCCAGGGCGCCCCGGTAGGCCTGGCGGATCCGTTTCTTGTCGGCCTTCTTGAGCGTCTTCCGCTCGGCCAGCTGCACATCCAGCGCGGCGAGGAGGCCCTCTCGCTTGCCCCGGTCGAGCTTGAATCGGTACTTGTCTCCCAGGGCGCGCAGGCGGTCCTTGTCGGCCTGGTCCTTCTTCTTGATCTCCTCCTCTTCCTCGTCATCCAGCGGCTCCCACCCGCTGGCCTTGGCCCGGGCCCGCTGCAGGGCGCGGTCCACCACCCGCTTGAGGGTGACCGCCAGGTCCTCGAGGTCTTTTTTGTCGGCGTAGACCAGGGCGTGCTTTCGGAAGACCTCCGTGTCCCGGTGGTGCAGGACCCACACCGCCTCCTTCCACCCGGAGATCTCCTTGGCCAGGTCCCGGCTCATTCGATAGTTGGCCACCGGGTCGGGGCTGCGCACGGCGATGAGGTACAGGGCGCTCGAGCCCATCCGCTTGCGCGCCTCGGCCCGCGCCTTGACCGAGGGGGTGCCCGACGGCAAGAGCGCGTCGAACCGCGGGTCCAGGCGGAGCAGCTGGGAGGCGGCCCCCAGCGCCACGGCCGCCGTGGCGACCAGCACGACCAGCGGGATCCACGGCCGCCGGCTCGCCGCCGCGGCATACCGCGCGAAGTACTCCAAGATGCGTTTCGCGAATCCAGACATGGGTCAGACCCTGCAGCGTCCGAGCCAGGGGTGATGGCCCAGACGTGCAGACACCGTACACGATGGGCCCGATCCTGCCAACGGGCAAAGCCAACGGGCAAAGCCAACAGGCAAAGCCAACGGGGTGCATATCCCGCGGGGTGGTCAGCCCAGAACCCGGTTTGACGGGATTACGCGTTCTTGGGCTCCGCGGCGCATCTCGTACGCAAATCGTAGTGCTTGATCTTCATCCTTCTCCCCCCCCGGGACTGACAAGCACGAGACATCTAGCGTGGGTCGCTGGCGTGCGCGTCAGCCATGATCACCAGCGCCGGGGCGCGCCATTTTTCTTGGGCTCACAAGAAAGAGGGGCACGACCACTCGGCCTGGATCTCGCAGCCGGAAACATCGAAGTACAGGCAATCGGGCTCGCAGCCGATGGTGCCGCCACCCAGGCCGAGGCCCTGGCAGGTCTCGCCGCCCAGATCGTCGCCGTCGCAGACCTCGCCGGGCTCCTGGTCTCCGTTTCCGCAGATGGAGTGGCAGCCGCTCTGGTTGAAGTCGCACTGCTCGTCACACAGGAGCGTACCGCCGCCCGAGTAGCCCAGGCTCTCGCAGGTCTTGCCGTCCATGTTGGTCGCGTCGCAGCGCTCGCCGGTGTCAATGTCCACGTAACCGTTGCCACACCTCTCGTCCGAGCGGCAGTCGGCGCTGCAGCCGTCGCCCGACACCTGGTTGCCGTCATCGCAGACCTCTCCCCGGTCGTGGTCGATCACGCCGTTGCCGCAGGTCTCACGGACCGACCTGGCTCCCCGGCAGCCGACCACGGGGCCGGTCATGGCCACCAAAAACACCGCCACTAAGATCGCTCCGGGGGGCAACAGCCGCGAGCCATTCGAGCGCTGAACGCGCGTCGGCTCGGGACGCGGGGTAGCTCCTTTGTGAGCGCTCATATGACGAACCACGGTCAACGTCCGTGCAAAAAAGGCCGAGCTTGCTCCCTACGGCGGAGCGATCACCTGCACCGGCGTGGATGAATCCGAAGTGGAGCCGTTGCCCAGCTGGCCGCAGTCGCCGTGTCCCCAGCACCAGGCCCTGCCGTCCGACTCCACTGCGCAGGTGTGACCAGACCCGGCTGAGATGGCTACTGCGTTTGTGAGGCCGGTCACCTGAACAGGCGTAGATGAGCTCGAAGTGGAGCCGTTGCCCAATTGGCCTACGTTGCCACCGGATCCCCAACACCAGGCTGTGCTGTGCGACTCCACTGCGCATGTATGACTAGACCCGGCTGAGATGGCTACTGTGTTTGTGAGGCCGGTCACCTGAACAGGCGTAGATGAACTCGAAGTGGAGCCGTTGCCCAGTTGGCCAGCGGTGCCATCTCCCCAACACCAGGCCGTGCCGTCCGAGGCCACCGCGCAGATGTGATTCTTCCCGGCAGAGATGGCCACGGCGTTTACGAGGCCGGTCACCTGAACAGGCGTAGATGAGCTCGAAGTGGAGCCGTTGCCCAGTTGGCCAGCGGTGCCATCTCCCCAACACCAGGCCGTGCCGTCCGAGGCCACCGCACAGCTGTGACCACCATCAATGATATGACCTCCGGCAGAGATGGTAGCGGCGTTGGTGAGGCCGGTCACCGGTACAGGCGTGGATGAGGCCGACCAGGAGCCGTTGCCCAACTGCCCGAAAAAGCCATTTCCCCAACACCAGGCCATGCCGTCCGACGCCACCGCACAGCTGTGACTAGAATCGGCAGAGATGGCCATTGCGTTGGTGAGGCCGGTTACCGGTACAGGCGTGGATGAAGACAACGTGGAGCCGTTGCCCAGCTCGCCGAGGCCATAACCTCCCCAGCACCAGGCCGCGCCGTTCGACTCCACCGCGCAGCTATGACTCACCCCGGCAGAGATGGTCATAGCGTTTGTGAGACCGGTCACCTGCACCGGCGTATATGAATCCGAGGTGGATCCATTACCCAGCATGCCGAGGCCAGCACTCCCCCAACACCAGGCTGTTCCGTCCGGCGCCACCGCGCAGGTGTGAAAAGACCCGGCAGAGATGGCCATGTACACCGAGCAGTCGTCCGGGCAGACGGCGCGGCTTTCCCCATTGGAAAGATCGCAGAACCCGTCGCCGCAGTGCCCGACGCAGCCTGAATCGTCGATGGTCTGGCAGTCGGAGGCGCAGCTCAGGCTTCCCGCGTAGTACCCCCGCGCCTGGCAGTTATCGCTGCCAAAGTCACTCCCGTCACAGGTCTCCGGGCCGTTGATCACGCCGTCGCCACAGCGCTCGGCGCAGCCGCTCGTGTCAAAATCCGAGCAGTCCGCCAGACACCCCAGGTCGCCGGTGTAGTAGTCGAAGGATGCGCAGGTAAGACCGGCCAGGCTGTTGCCATCGCAGGGCTCGGGATACTCGATCGCCTCGTTGCCGCACTCGGCCTGGATCTCGCAGCCGGAAACATCGAAGTACTGGCAATCGGGCTCGCAGCCGATGGTGCCGCCGCCCAGGCCGAGGCCCTGGCAGGTCTCGCCGCCCAGGTCGTCGCCGTCGCAGGCCTCGCCGGGCTCCCGCTCGCCGTTGCCGCAGATGGAGCGACAGTCGCTCTCGATAAAGTCGCACTGCTCGTTGCACAGGAGCGTGCCGCCGCCCGAGTAGCCCAGGCTCTCGCAGGTCTCACCGTCCAGGTTGGTCGCGTCGCAGCGCTCGCCGACGTCAATGTCCACGTAGCCGTTGCCGCACCTCTCGTCCGAGCGGCAGTCGGCGCTGCAGCCGTCTCCCGCTACCTGGTTGCCGTCGTCGCAAACCTCTCCGTGGTCGTGGTCGATCACGCCGTTGCCGCAGGTCTCGCGGACCGACCTGGCTCCCCGGCAGCCGACCACGGGGCCGGTCATGGCCACCAAAAACACCGCCACTAAGATCGCTCCAGGGGGCAACAGCCGCGAGCCATTCGAGCGCTGAACGCGCGTCGGCTCGGGACGCGGGTTTGCTCTTATGTGAGCGCTCATATGACGAACAACGGTCAACGTCCATTGCCTCCAAGGTATGCTGAATCACAGATCCACGATGAACTTGACCGCACCGGCGTATTGATACGAAGCCGACTCCTGAAAGGGCTCGCCAACGATCGCGTCGACGTTGCCATGATCATAGGGGTAGCCCCAAACCCCAACAGAGTAACCAAATTCGTTATCCTCGGCGGGGTACCAACTGGTATCGGTGTACATGTGATACCAGAGCTTCGCGACGTCACTTGTCCAGTACCGGAAGGTGTAGGCACTGCCGGCCGCATCGAAGGAGAACAGAAGGGATCCTCCACTTTCTTGAACAACGTACGAAACGTTTTGCCTAGGAGCTCCGACCACGAGTAGGCTGTTGTCCAGCGCGACAGACCAGCCGAATCGGGCGCCATCGTGACCGTCCGGATGATAGATGTCGTGACTACCGGTAGAACGACAATGCAGCTCCACGTGACCTTGTCGAACCTCGTCAGCCGTCTCGGGGTGTTTTATCCAAAACGGTGAGCCAACGGCGAGGCATTTCTCAGTGAACCCGGTGGACATTTCTCCGATCCCTGTAGCGATCGAGTAGCCGAATCGGGCACCTACCTGCGGTTTTATTGACACCCGAGGAGATCCCGTAAGAGACCACACACCTTCACTGAATGTGCATTGCTCCACCTTTCCAGTATTGTTATTCCATGATGGGAAACCGACTACGGCCCGATTCTCCCCATCCACCATGGCGACCGAGTGGCCAAAGTTATTGGGCGAACTGCTGCTGTCAGGATTTTCACAGGTCCCTTGAAAATACCATTGATAGATTGCCAAGGCCGGGTCATACCGATAGATGTGAGCACTGCCGGGTACCGCCCCCGGCTCTCCAACAATCAACTTCAACTTTGGCAAGCCCGCAGTATGCTCTGCCAAGTCCAGGGAATACCCAAAGCTATCTTCCTGATGCGGCTCTGGTGATGTGAGCAGTGTGTCGCACTCCCACTCCTCTTCTTCGTTCAAGTGGAGCATCCAAACAGCCCCAACCGCGTCTTGAGTCTGTGGGTCGTCACCTATCGAGGCATGAGGACAGCCCATCGCAGCCCATTTTCCTTTGATGTCAACAGAATATCCGCACCACCATTCCGACGTGGAATACCAGTGGGGACACGTCACCTTGACCGGGTTGCCCCAATCCGACCACGAATAGGGGCCCTTGGAGTATATGTAGACGGCACCAGCATTTGACCCCAAGAAACTGTCCTTGGGGACTCCGACGATGGCCTTGTTGCCATCCATGGCCACGGACCGTCCGAAGTGCTCAAATATTTCTGGCTCAGGATTCGGCTCAAACCGTGGTAGCGGCGGTGGCGGCTGGATGTCCGCGCCTGTGAAGTCGTGTGTCAGGTAGCCAGCTTTGATCTCCGACCGGCCTGGTATCGACTCCTGTCCGAGAGCATGCACCGTCCCGCTGACCGTGAGGTCGGAGGCCCGAAGCAAGACGGTCCCCCCGTACTGCTTCCCTCCACCCGAGCCGCCGTTGGCGTAGATGGCGCCGGTGATGGTTATGTTCTCCGCCTTGACGTTCACATGTGCGCCACTCGGGGTGCGGCTTCCGTTTTCCCAGACCCAGTTCTCCTGACCGGACA
>Ga0272441_10002748_pt1 | contig 35006 bp, 34 predicted proteins | sample SSMProp6N_FD_193582 | JGI IMG/M metagenome (GOLD analysis project Ga0272441, IMG submission 193582) | Marine sediment archaeal communities from Little Sippewissett salt marsh, Falmouth, MA, United States - SSM-Prop-6N | ecosystem: Environmental > Aquatic > Marine > Wetlands > Sediment ... | reverse complement strand
TTTGATTTTGCGGAAAACCTCTCTGCGGGACGTCCTCCGTTTCCCCGTCCCTGCTGTATGGACGGTTTCACCGGATTGTGATCCGTCAGAGGAAAGGGATGATGATCAATGTCAGGGATTTTTTTCGAGATCAGTTTCTCGACGTCACGCAGGTACTCTTTTTCCCCGGCATCGCAGAACGACAGCGCCGTTCCCTTCGCCCCGGCACGGCCCGTCCGCCCGATCCGGTGAACGTAGGTTTCAGCGACATTCGACATATCGAAGTTGATAACATGCTCCAGATCGTCGACGTCGATTCCCCGCGCGGCGATATCGGTCGCAACAAGAACCCTCGTCGTCTGTTCCTTGAAATTCTTCAAGGCCCGTTGGCGTGCACCCTGTCCCTTGTTGCCGTGGATAGCTTCGGCGCGAACATCATGCTTCTGCAAAAACTTGACCACCTTGTCGGCCCCGTGCTTGGTGCGGGTAAACACCAGCGCGGTCTTGATCTCCTCGCCCTTCAGCAGATGAACGAGCAGGCGATTTTTATTCCCTTTATCGACAAAGTATACCGCTTGCCGGATGGTGTCCACAGTGGATGAAACAGGCGTGACTGAAACCTTCGCGGGGTTCTTCAGAATGGTGCCGGCCAGCCTGACGATTTCCGTCGGCATGGTGGCAGAGAAGAAAAGCGACTGCTTCTTTTGCGGAAGCACCGCCAGTATTTTCCTGATATCGTGGATGAACCCCATGTCGAGCATGCGGTCCGCCTCGTCGAGCACAAGTATTTCCACATCGCGCAGGTGCAGATGCCCCTGATTCATGAGGTCCAGCAACCTTCCCGGCGTCGCGACGACAATGTCTACTCCTTTGCGGAGCGAGGCTGTCTGGGGGTTCTGATTGACCCCGCCGAAAATCACCTGGTTGGTCAGTCCCGTATGGCGGCCGTAGGCACTGAAACTGTCGCCGATCTGAAGAGCGAGCTCCCTCGTCGGCGTGACGACAAGCGCCCTGATTTTTTTTTTCTTTTCATTTGTTTTCCGCGCGTGGAGCAGTTGCAGAAGAGGAATAGCAAAAGCCGCGGTCTTTCCTGTACCGGTCTGCGCACAGCCGAGCAGGTCCCTGCCCTCCAGGATCATCGGAATAGCCTGAGCCTGTATCGGTGTCGGCGTGGAGTATCCTTCCTCACGCAATGCTTGTAAAATCGGATCGATTAGATCTATTGAACTGAATCCCATAGTGAATATGTATCGGTTGAAATGTTAGGTTGATCAACCGAAAATCCAAAAGGCATTCATCTGTTGATCATCGGGGAACAAACGCCTGAATGGCTTCTCCGGGAATAAAAACAACCCCGCCCCGGCACAATATGCAGGTTTTTTCCTTCTTAACGGCTTTTATTTTTATTCAGCGCATGATCAGGACTCCCCGGAACACCCTTCACGGCCTCCGATACCGTTTAGCACTACGTACCCTGCACATCCGCCAATGACTGACACCTCAATTCCTTGAAACGCATCAAGGCAGGATGATCTGCCTCCCGGATTTTACAGAACTCTTCGACGCTATCAAGTGCCTAACACTAACTTTCGGAAGAGATTCGTACAGGTGATTTTCATAAGGGACAGTAATGACAGGGATATGAACGCAACAATACTTTCGACAAAAAAGATACGTAAATTACCCTTAATCAGAGAATAATAAGCTCAGCAAAAAACAAGACTAACGACATAAATCATAATCTTTTACCCACATGGGCACAATCAACGACTATACTGGCGGAAAGGTGCTGGAGGATATCTCGAAGGCATTGAATGTTTTCCGTTCGACCGAGGAGAAACTCCACAAGACGGAGATCGGGCAAAAGATGCTGCGAAATATTCAGGCGTTCGAGCCAATCGTGATCACGATGGAACTGGCCGTGGAATATATCCGTAAAGCGAAAAAGATTGCCGTCGGAGAGCGGGTCTGCCGGGCGTTGAACCCGGATTCAGACTTCACCGAATCGGTATTCCTCGACGAACTGTCGGACGCGATGGTCAAGGCTGGCATGGCGAAGAAATGCACGGAGGAGGAAGCAAAAACTGCGCTCAGAAAATACCCCGATAATCCGCTCATACTATCAAAGGTATCGGAAAAACACGCTGAAATCTGCCGCTCCTACCCGAAAGAATGCGTCTACTGGCTCGCCGAAAAACGCGGGCTTCGCTGCCTCGGCAGCAAGCGCTGGTGAAAGCCCCCGGAAACAATCGTCACCGGATCCATGTTACACTGAACCAGTTCATCTGATTACATGGTTATAGAAAGTCTGGAGGTCAACCGAACATATTCCCCACCCAACTTCCCGCAAAGCCAGAAGCCCGGACAGGATCAGGCGACATACGAGGTTTTACGCCGGATCAGCAAAAGAGCTACCGTACCATCCCTGAATAAATCAGGAAAAACGCAACACCGGTACTCATCAAATGTGCTGCAGCGTACAGTTTGTTTTTACGTCCTTTGCAAAAGCTGTGATGTACTCCCATAAGCAGGGAATACACAAGAACAGAGGAGATAATATGTATCATGTTTCTGATAATAATGTTACGGCCTGTTTACCAACATTATTAATTCAATTACTGTGCCAAAAATATTTTTACGTCCAAAACACAGAAAAACGCTTCACACCGATACAGTTTTTTTATTATATGAAACAACTGTATCACTACCCACCCTATGTATCTGTTTCATTTTGAGCCTATCGGGGAATTACTCTGAAATCGGCCGTTCCCATCCCAAAGAAGTCGTGTACCGGCTGGCCGAAAAATGAGGAGTGCATTGCCTGCGCGGAAAGGACGGCTAAGAGACCCTTACCAGTTGACCGCATGGAACCAATGGACACTATCGTTTGTTTTATAAAGTATGCACAAGAAAAGGAAGTGCAGAAACAGAGGTGATGCTGAAAAAGATGATGACAACGAGGTGTATGAATCAACAGGAGGATACTATGAAAAAAGTTATGGCATTGGCTCTGGTTATAGTGATCTCAAGCTGCGCCCCCTACTGGCGTGACAATGATCACAGAAAATACGACAGAGACTACCAGCACCAGAAAGATGATAGATACTACAAGGACGGGGGAAAAAAGAAATACAAAAAATATGATGACAAAAAGCATAAAGATAACGATGACAGAAAATACGATCACGATGATAAGTATAAGTACAAATAAATAACCGGCTCCTGGTTTCTGAAATCAGGAGCATATACTCTGACCAGTTCATTCACTGGAGGAAAAAGTTTCTTTTTATTCAGTGAATGAATTCGGTTTTTTTGACTACTCGTCGTCAAAACCAGACAAATATTTCGGAATAAATCAGGAACACCACTATCCCGACTCTCACAAGAAGAACCGACAGAGATACTTTTTTACTCAGCCTGTTGAGAAAGCTGTAATGTGCGCCCAAAAGCAGGGAACACATGATAACAGAGGATATGGTATTGATCATTGTATTGGAAGTAATGTTAGTGCTTCACGCCTCTTACATTACTATTACAGCAAAGAGTATACCAATCGTAAACCACTCATAAAAGAAGGGAAAAAGCGGTTCATTCCGATCTACAAACAGGTAAACATGCGACTTCTGTCGCACTATTGACATCCGAAAAAATCAAAATGAGACAAAAAAGATTACCATTATAGTGGATTGGGTTCGAGCACGTCCACAGAGTATACCTCCATAGGATGACCAATGAAATGAAAATGATAGCAGCGAAGAAAGCAAAAAGCGCATAGCACCTGCGGACAAATTGAGAATACTTAACTGTATTCAAAAAAAACAGTAACTGGTCACTTGACGAAGTATTGCAGAAATGGTATATTTTCTCCTGAAGGTATTTCTCCCATCCCCTAATATTTTCTAACCGAGAGGGCATGACTGTATTTGAAGACTATCCAATGGTAATGGAAGCCTGTGCTTTTGTACTGGTGTTTGTTGTATTTGGAATTCTCTGGGCAATAACCAAACAGAAATAGTATACGTACTACCAACACTTGAAAGTACCTGAAGACATCCGGTCACGAATCGGATGCAGGCACCCAATAGATCTCTCCATCCTGTAGCGTTACCGTTTTAAACTTCCCCGACCCAAGCAGTCGCACTATCAGACGTTCGACCTGATCAGGCTCGTCAGGAAGAAGTTCATCCAGAGCATGACGAAGTTCGCGATCCTGAAGCGGGTGCCGTCTGGTAATAGCGGTTACCGTTTCGATAATATCGGCGGTATTCTTCAGGTTCATACTCCCTTTTACCGGATGGACGACTGTCGCCACCTGTGACAGGACAAGGCGCGCCCTTGCAAGACCCTCATCAGCAGGAAGTCGGACATCTGACTCGGTTGAAGGCCGGGTAGGAAGCACAAGATGCACCGTATCAGGTCTGACCTTTTCAAGAGCGACGGCTATATCCTGCAGGGCATCAGCCGTATCGTTTACACCGGCGATAAGCATGACTTCTACCCAGAGCTTTCCGCGATACACCTTGCGGAACTCCACAAGTCCCTCGATATGCCGTTCGTAGGTGAAACCGGGACAGGGACGGTCGATGCGGTCGAACAGTTCAGGAGAACCGGCGTTCAGTGAGGGCAGCACGGCATCGGCTTCGAGCAGTTCATCGCGCACATCCTCTTCGGAAAGCAAAGATCCGTTGGTGATCACGGCCACAGGGATCGAAGTCAGCCTCTTGGTCTCCCTGATCAACCAGCCAATCCCTTTATACAGCGTTGTCTCGCCGGAACCGACAAAGGTTATCCAGTCAACTGCAACAGAGTCTGTAACTGCCTGTCGAATTTCTTCAAGAATATCTTCGCGAGGATAAAACTCTCGGCGTTCCGTTACATACTCCCGGGTTTTCCCGAGCTGACAGTAGATACAGTTCCAGGTACAGCTTTTCGGAGGCAGTACATCGACACCGAGAGACTGCCCGAGCCGTTTGGAGGATACTGGGCCGAAAACGTGTTTCATTGAAGAAGAAATGTTGATGCGTTGATGTGTTGAACTGTTGAATTGTTTGACTCCCGACACGCTGCAATTGCCTGTTTGAATCTCTAATGGGTTGCGCTGCCGTTTTTCCTGTCACTCGTTACTTGTCGCTAGTCACTGTCAAAAAGCAGGGGGCGTTGGGCGTGCCGGAGATGCAAGGCGCGGAAAACGAAGCTGTAGTGTACTACCGCGAGTTTTCCGCAACGCCGCGGATCCGGTGCGCCCACCGATCCCCTGTCGCTAATCGACGCCGGAGGCCGCTAAAACCTCGGCTATTTTTACTTTGCTTTCAGCCTCGAAATCCTCCTGGGATATCATCGGGAGCAAAACGCTTGCCACGCCGAAGGCAAGTATTTCAAGTCCGAAAATAGCTGCGTACGACCACATATAATTTCCGGAAAACGCATAAACGACATCACGAATAATACCCGCCCCGAAGTGTCCCATAAACATTGCCAGACTCTGGGCTGTCCCCCAAAGCCCTATATAGACGCCGCTTCTTCCCGCAGTCATGGTCATCATCATGGTGATATTGGAAACACTCGCCGCACCAAGCCCTATACCTGCCGTCACAAGGCCGATACGAAGAATGTTCTCATCCAGCATGAATCCTGAAAAAATAATAATCGAAAACCCCGCCATGCCAAACAGGTTTCCTATAAATGCCCCCCTTTTCTTACCTATTCTGTCAAGCAGAAATCCTACGAGCAGCATAAAGATCAGCTGCATTCCCCCCATTGTCGGCCTGAACAGTTTTGTAGTCACTCCGACAGGCATACCGAACACGTCCGCGCCGAAGGGCTCCATAACAATTTCACAGGAAAAGAGCGCAAAAATAGCGACGAAAATATAGAATGCGAACAGCAGCGTTTTCGGCGAGGAATACAACAGTTTAATTGACTGACCAAAGGACAGCGATTCTTCTGTTTTCCCCTTTTTTGCAACAGTATTGCGCTCTTCTACCCCGACAAAGGCAAAGAGCCCGAAAGCAAGCGCTATAAGCCCTCCTATAAACGCGACGTTTATCAGGCGTTCAGGTGAATACACATCAAGGTAGGTCCCAACAATACGTGCGGAGACAATTGTCGTCAACACCATCAATGTCCAGCTTGCAGAAGTTACTTTCCCGATATGCTTGTCTCCGACATAATCGGCTATAAGCGCATAGTATGCGGTCGTGGCAACCTGTAACCCAAAACCGAAAACAAGAAAAATAATGACAAGCTTGAATAACCCGACATCTCTCAGCATCGCGGGAATCATCTCCGCTATGCCTACTCCCGCAATGGTCACCTCGTAGGCCGCAGCCGGCGCGAGTATGAACGAAAACACACAGCTTAACAGTCCGAGAAATATGTAGGGAGATCGTTTGTAGCCGAAAATATGTGATTTGTCGGACATGTTTCCGGCCCATACTTTCACACCGAATACGGCCAGCAGCTCTTTCAGGCTGATAAGACCGAAAACTATTGTAGAAGAAATACCGAGATCGGAGGTCATGACACGGTTAAGCGTATCATGCAGAAAACCGAGCATGATACCGAACCCCATCTGGAATAGTGCAAGACGAACAAGGTTGAACTGCCTCATAAATCAGACTGATAATTCATTCACCCGGGCAAAAAAACAAGATGCGTAATTTACACAAATAGAGATCTTTTCTAAACTGAACTCACTCCAATTCACTTCGCCCGGGTGAGGTGGTGATCCGTCAGGTTTTCTTTATCAGGCTCATACTCTCCTCCTCCTTTGGTGACGACCCTTGCGTTTCAGCGTAAACATGCCGTCATGCAACAATACTATCAGTACTTCCCTGTTGACCAATATGGAAAAGACGTTCATATGCTGAGGATTGTTGCTGATGATCTCTCTGCAAGCGCAAGACATCCGCTTGCAAATCAGGCCGATTTTGGTTATCGTAAAATCAGCAAATCATCTTAGGGGTGCTTTACGGGCAACGCCCGCAGGCTGAGATTAAACTCTTATCACTTGACGCAGGTAATGCTGACGCAAGAAAAGGTGAAGCATGTTGACACCACGCTTCTCTCTCCTGATCCGGCACAAAACCTTCCGTTAGCGTAAATCACTGTATACAGCATAACATTATGAGTACTTCACCGGATAACCTCTTCTGTCCTGAACAGAACTTTTACGGACCGGATTCAGAAAAAATCTATCTCGATGGCTCCCTTCACCCCGTCAAAGTGGGAATGCGGAGAGTACAGCTTTCAAAAACCTATACACTGCATGGCGCTGATTTTTCATATTTCCCTCTCTATGATACCAGCGGTCCTTATTCTGATCCGTCTGTAACCATCGACCTGCACAAAGGGCTCCCCTCAACTCGTGACTCCTGGCTTTCGAACAGAACGGATATTGAAGTCTGTCCCGGCAAAAAGCCATCACCAATGAATAACAGAACTCCCGTCAGGGCAAAACAGGGGGAATCGGTTACGCAGATGCATTACGCCCGGAAAGGAATCATTACTCCAGAAATGGAATATGTCGCCATCAGGGAAAACCAGCAGCTTGAGGAGTGGATTGAAAGGTTTTCATCAAGCAGCAGTTCTGCCAAGCCGGTTACACCGGAATTTGTTCGTGATGAGATCGCAAAAGGAAGAGCGATTATTCCGGCGAACATCAACCACCCTGAACTCGAACCGATGGCTATCGGGAGAAACTTCAGGGTCAAGATAAACGCGAACATCGGAAATTCTGCCCTTGCTTCGTCTATCAGTGAAGAGGTTGAAAAATCTGTCTGGGCATGCCGATGGGGAGCGGACACCGTGATGGACCTGAGCACAGGAACAAATATCCACCAGACACGGGAGTGGATTCTCCGGAACTCGCCTGTTCCAATAGGCACAGTACCGATATATCAGGCACTTGAAAAAGTTGGCGGTCAAGCCGAAGACCTGAGCTGGGACATCTACCGTGATACGCTTATCGAACAAGCCGAACAGGGGGTTGATTATTTCACCATTCACTCCGGCATTCTTCTTGATTTTCTTCCTGCCGCACAACGAAGAACCACAGGCATCGTCTCGCGCGGAGGATCGATTATCGCCAAATGGTGCAGAGCGCATAAACAGGAAAACTTTCTCTACTCTCACTTTGATGACATCTGTGAAATACTCAGATCGTATGATATCGCTATCTCCATCGGCGATGCCCTTCGTCCCGGATCAATTGCAGACGCAAATGACGAGGCACAGTTCAGTGAACTGAAAACTCTCGGCGAACTGACACTGAAAGCCTGGCAATACGATGTTCAGGTAATGATAGAAGGCCCCGGTCATGTCCCGCTCAATCTTGTTGAGGAGAACATGCAAAAGCAACTCGAATACTGCCATGGAGCCCCGTTCTACACGCTTGGGCCACTGGTTACCGACATCGCCGCCGGGTACGACCATGTCAACTCCGCTATCGGAGGAACACTGCTGGCAAGCCTTGGCTGCGCGATGCTCTGTTATGTGACACCCAAGGAGCATCTGGGCCTTCCGGACAAGAATGATGTACGGGAGGGAGTTATCGTGCATAAACTTGCAGCCCATGCCGCCGACGTTGCAAAAGGCAGTCCCGCAGCCCTGCTGCATGACAACCTGATGAGCAGCGCCCGTTACTCATTCGCATGGAACGACCAGTTCAATCTCTCTCTTGACCCGGTCAAAACCAGAAGGGTTCATGCGGAGAGTACACAGCAAAATACAGGGGATGGCACCGACGACAACTTCTGCACCATGTGCGGGCCTGACTTCTGTTCGATGAAGAAGTCGCAGGAAGTTACGGGGAAATAGAAAAACAGTTGCGTTGTTGAGCTGTTGAATCGTTGAATTGCTATAGAGGCAGCTGAATCAGTTGGCTACTGGAAAAATGTAGGGGCGAAAAATTTTTCGCCCCTACGATGATGTATGATTTCCGCTATCCGGCTATCAAGCAGTCAAGCTAACCAGCAGCCTTGACGATGGCAACGAAATCGTCAGCCTTGAGACTGGCACCTCCAATAAGTCCTCCGTCTATATTGGGCATACCGAAAAGCTCCACCGCATTGGAGGGCTTCACACTGCCACCATACTGAATACGGATGCCTTCTGCATCGGCATTTCCATACATATCTCTTATGGTCGCACGTATGGAAGCATGCACCGCGTCCGCCTGCTCGGGAGTTGCCGTCTTTCCCGTCCCGATAGCCCACACTGGTTCATAAGCAAGCACGACATTGCCGAGATCTTCTATATCTGCAAGCCCTTCCCTGACCTGACTTGTTACGATATCCTCTGTAGTACCGGCCTCCCTCTCTTCCAGGGTTTCACCGATGCACAGAATCACCCTCATTCCACCCGCCAGAGCTTTTTTCAGCCTGAGGTTGACTGTCCGGTTGGTTTCCCCGAAATACTGTCTGCGTTCCGAGTGACCGACTATGATGTAGGAACATCCGAGAGAATCAAGCATACGCACTGAAACCTCACCGGTATAGGCGCCCTCATCTTCATAGTGGCAATTCTGAGCCACAAGACAAATGTCACTTCCCTCAATGACTTTCCCGACCTCTGATAGCACCGGATAAGCAGGAGCGATACCTACCTCACACGCTGCCTTGCCGCCCTCAAGAGTGTCAAGAATTGACGAAGCCAGCGCCACACCTTCTGTGACAGTCTTGTTCATCTTCCAGTTACCAACAACAATTTTTCTACGCATAATGACTGATAATTAATAATCGGTTACAATATCTCTGTAAATTTTATCTATCTGATCGAGCGCAAACCGGTGTTTGCCTGAACGAGCATCCTTGAGAACAACCTCAGACTGATTGACCGACACAATCCGGCCATGCCAGACCCTGTCTTCTATCGTAATGAGATTTACCTCCTGATCAACCAGATCATTATTCCCTCCGATCTGAGCCGCTTTATAAACAATCTGACGTTTTCCCATGATTCAAGCGATTTTTGTGAAGCTATTTTACAAATATTTCCAGTATCTCATAGTGAAGTTCTCCTTTCGGAACCTGTATCTGAACCTTGTCGCCGACGGCCTTTCCAAGAAGGCTCTTTCCTACGGGGGAACGGACTGATATCTTCCCCAGGTCAGTATCCGCCTCATCAGATGAAACGAGGGTATACTCGATGATCTCCTCTTTTTGTGCATCGAGATTTTTCAGTTTCACCGATGTCAGAATGTAGACTCTGTCGGTTTTCACCTGTTTAGGATCCAGTATCGTCGCTCTGGTAAGCTTACTTTCCAGATCGCCGATCTTGTTTTCCACCTGACGCTGCTGCTCCCTTGCGGCATCGTATTCCGCATTCTCGCTCAAATCTCCATGAGCTCTTGCTTCGGCGATTTTTTCCAGAACTTCTTTTCTGACATCGCTCTTTAACACGGTCAACTCGTCTCTCAACCTGTTGTATCCTTCTTTGGTCAGGTAGACTCTATCGCTCATATCCCTGCATTTTGTTGTTCACACGCTCTTACATGTTGACCAGTTGTCAATAAAAAAAAGTAAAGCCAGCAGTAACGCTGACTTTACCTCTATGCTCACAGATCAATTTACAATTCTTTGTTCTGCCTGCAAAACGGCTTTACAAGTTAAACGCAAAATAGACCTTACTTCCTCCACGCTCGACGAGAAGAAACAGAAGATCTCCCCGCTTCATCTTGCCGACAATGGATAAAAACTGCTTATAGGAGGAAATATTCTTTCTGTTGACCGCTTTTATGCTATCACCGTTACGCAGTCCTGCGCGATAAGCATTGCTCCCCTGAGTGACTTCCGTTACAACGACCTGTACCGCGTCAGTCTGTAACCTGTACTGTGCGGCAAGCTCCGGTGATAGGGGAGCGGCATTGAATCCAAGCAGCTCATCCATCTCCTGCTGCTGCTCGGCAGCCACCGGCTGATCGGGTATCTCGTTCAGCTTGACAGCTACTTTTTTAAGGGCGCCGTCCCTCCATACAGTCAGCTGAACAGTAGTTCCCGGGGATGTCCGGGCTATGGTATTACGAAGTTCAACGGTATCCCTGAGTTTTTTACCATTTATTTCAAGAATAACATCTCCTGTCTTCAGCCCGCCTGCTTTTGCCGGACTGTTTTCCAGAACCGTACCGACCAGAACGCCCTCAGCTTTATCGAGTTTCAATCCTTTAGCGATATTCTCATCGACATCCTGTATGGTAACGCCAAGCCAGCCTCTGGTAACCTTGCCGCTCCTGACAAGTGACTGCATAATCTGACGTGCCATATTGGAGGGAACTGCAAAACCAATGCCCTGAAACCCTCCGGTCCTGCTGGCTATTGCCGTATTGATACCGACAAGTTCTCCATCGATATTCACCAGGGGACCACCTGAATTCCCGGGATTAATCGCCGCGTCAGTCTGGATAAAGTCCTCATAATCGGCAAGTCCGACATTCGCGCGGCCTTTGGCGCTGACGATCCCCTGGGTTACCGTGCGTGCAAGGTTTTCGCCCAGAGGGCTGCCAATAGCGATCACCCATTCCCCGACCCGCAGTGCGTCACTGTCGCCGATTGCAATAGGGTTGAGATTTTTCGCATCGGTTTTAATCACCGCTATATCTGTTTTTGGGTCTGAACCGATAATTTTGGCTTCGTGCCTCTTGTTATCATAGGTCCTGATGTAGATAGTATCCGCATTTTCAATAACATGGTTGTTCGTGAGAATGTAGCCGTCCTTGCTGATAATAACCCCGGAACCTAAACCACGAAGTACCTCCTTGCGACTCTCGGGAGTCTGGTTTCCACGCGGACGGTCAAAAAATCCGTCAAAAGGACTGCCAAAAAGATCAAAGGGAGAAACAAACCTTCGGTTGACTGTTTTTTCGGTAAAAATTGTCACGACCGAAGGAGTTGCCGATTCAGCGATATCGACAAAAGCCTCGTTGAAGTCTCTGAGCGTATGAATCGGCTTCTCCTTGACCTTGCTTTCGGCAGTTGCCACGCTGGCATGATTGGTTACCGTCACCTCATGCTGTTTTCCCGGAAAGGTAAACTCAAGATTGGAAAAAACGAGTCCTCCTATGGCAACACCTGCCAGAATCAAAAAAATAGAGGTAAGTGTATTCTTCTTCATCTTTCTCAACAGTTATTTTACGTTATCGTTACAGCTTACATTTCGTTGCACTCAAGTGAAACACGGAGAACCCCCTTACTTTCGATATTCCTCAAGCGCCTCAACAGTCCGCAATCCGGCTCGCATCTTGTTCATCGTTTCTTCAAATTCATTGAGAGGGACAGAGTCGGCGACAATGCCTCCCGCTGCCTGAAAATAAATAACATTGTCTCTGACCACCATCGTCCTTATTGCAATAGCTGTTTCAAGCTCCCCCCGAAAATCAATAAACCCGACAGCCCCGCCATACAGACCTCTTTTTTCCTCTTCGAGTTCGCAGATGATCTCCATAGCCCTGACCTTGGGGGCGCCGGTCAATGTCCCTGCGGGAAAACATGCCCAGAAGGCGTCCATCGGGCTGTAGTCGTCCTGCAGTTCACCACGAACATTACTGACAATGTGCATAACATGAGAATACCGCTCAATGATCATCATCTCGTTTGTCTCGACCGTTCCCACCTTGGCTATTCTGCCGATATCATTCCTGCTCAGGTCAATCAACATGAGATGTTCAGCAAGCTCTTTTTCATCCGACAGCAGCTCTTTTTCGATCTGCGCGTCGTCTTCATAGGTTTTCCCCCTGGGCCTTGTTCCTGCTATCGGCCGGGTATCAACGATCCTCCGCCCTTTCGCGTCGGCGCTGACCTTGACCAGCAATTCCGGAGATGAACCGACAATTTCAAAACCACCCAGATCGAGATAATACAGGTAGGGCGACGGGTTTATGGTACGCAACATGCGGTAGACGTCAAACGCTCTTGAGTTCAATGGCCGTCGCAGTCTCTGTGAGATCTGAACCTGAAAAATATCGCCCGCCCTGATATATTCCTTGGCAACATCTACCTTGTTGAGATACTCCTCTTTTCGGGTATTGGAAACAACCGCTTCTTTCTTTTCAGGAACCAGCTGCATAAGCTCCGTATCAAGCGGCAGAAACATTTTTGCGCAAATGGATTCAATCGCCGCTTCAGCCCGTTTTCGATCCTCATCCTCAAGGTAGTTGACAATGACAAACACCTTGCGCTTAACATTATCAAAAACCACCAGTTTGTCGCAGAACATCAGGCAGACATCAGGAAGGCCCGACGGGTCAGGTTTACGGGCCGGAGGTATCCGTTCGACAAGATGCATCGTATCATAGCTGAAGTAACCGAACGCACCTGAGGTGATCATCGGCGATGTCCCCACAATACTTTCTGTTATCTGGGATGATCCGAACGAATCGAGACAGTCATCTATTACTTTCCTCAGATCACTTTCCCGTTCGATAATCGTTTCAAGACTCCTGAAACGTTCATCCCTGATATCAAGTGTCGTGGCTCCGTCAACGGAACCTTTCAGAACTGCAACCGGATCAATAGCGATATAGGAAAATCTGGCGAGCTTCTCTTCGCCTTCAACGGACTCGAGCAGACAGGAATAGGCATCCCTGAGTTTCAGATATACCGAAACAGGGGTTTCCGTATCCGCATGCACGGTTTTAATGAGAGGATTCAGTATAAAAGCGGTCGAACGACCTGTATGTGACATAAATCAGTGCGATGAATGAATAAAAGCCATTGGTAAAATAAAGAGAAAAAATCACTATCATGAAAAGAGACAAAACCCTTACAACCCCATCAACTTTTTTTGAAACAACGTCCAGATAAAACTGATCCGGGCAGGAAGATAACCGTTGCAAACTGGCTCAAAGCATTGGCATTATCCCCGGGAATACTGTTTTCCACCGGATACCTGCTGATCTATCTTCTTACAAACGCCTATCTGAACAGCGAGATCAAGAAAACCATCTCGCGAACAGTTGAGGCAACATCAGATAATCACTACGCTCTCTCTATAGAACATCTGCGTGCAGGATTTGACCTCCAGTCAGTAACCCTTGAAGATCTTGGACTCACACCGGCAAACCAGGCTATTCCGGAAACAACAAAAAACTGTTTTTCAGTACAGGAACTCTTCCTCGATGATATAAATCTCTGCAACCTGCTGTTCAGCAAAAAAGCCATGGAGAGATCAACCAGAGAAATCTCAAGACGTATTCTTCTCTACCGGCAAAAGACCGAAAGAACAGCGGAGCCGGTTCAGTGAACCATCATACCGGTCCTCTGCCATCGAATTGAACTGACTTTTTCAACCGGATCGAAGAGGGAAATATTCGGGTCCCATGACCAGTACACCATAAGCGCCTGACCGACAACATCCCTTTCCGGCAAAAATCCCCAGAAACGGCTGTCAAGACTGTTGTCCCTGTTATCACCAAGAGCGAAATAGTAGTTCTGCTCGATGGTATAGGTATCTGCCGGTTTCCCGTCAACAAGAATTCTTCCTCCAGGTACAGCTATAGTGTGCCCTTCTTCTCTGATCAGGGCGGCGTAAAGATAATAGGAGTCTTCATTCAGGGAAACAACATCCCCCTTCTGCGGAATACGAAGAGGACCGTAATTATCCTTGTTGAAACCTGCATAGCTGGGAAAGACCTGCTGATCAGGATAACCGGCAGGCATACTGTCGGAAAGAAACTGCGCGTGTTCCGGAAGCGCAGTAGCCTGACCGTTAATCAGTACGGTTCTATCCTTTATCTCAAGGGTATCACCGCTTACGGCAATACACCGCTTTATGTAATTCAACGACCTGTCTTTCGGAAATTTGAACACGATGATGTCGCCACGTTCTACAGAATCAACCTGTGGCAGTCTGATATCGGTAAAGGGAACTTTTGCCCCGTAGACAAATTTGTTAACAAATAAAAAATCACCGGCCAGGAGCGTTCTCTCCATCGAGCCTGTCGGAATACGGTATGACTCAACGACAAAAACCCTGATAACCGTCGCGAAAAGCAACGCGATAAGCAATGCCTCAAACCACTCTTTCGAATGCTGTTTTCCTGTTTTTCCCGTACCTTTTGCCAAAATGTTTGTTTTTTAATGGTTAGAACCTGCAAGAAAACTTCTTGCCAGCTTTTTTTAGACGTTTTCCGTCATGAAATCTTGCGGCTGCCCGCGGCATCGGAAAACACTAAAGAGCACCTCTAAAAAGTGTCATGAGCGGTTCGAGTGCAAGGCGGATGGAGCGCAGAAACCGGAGCGTACTGATAGTACGTGAGGATTTCGAGCACCACCCAACGCAGCAATCGAGACGCGCAATAAGTTTTTAGAGGCGCCCTAAAGAGCACTCAAGATGCGAGTAAGAACGTCATACCGCACTCGATGCGGCATCCCTACGTACGCTCACCTAAGTTGAGTGACAATCCCATAGGGTTTCAACAAATCAACTATCTTCGTCTTCTTGCCAACTGTCAACTGAAGGCTGCTGACGGCTCCAGAGTTTCTTCCGGATTCCATCCTCACTGATCATCCATATTGAGCACCGCGAGGAAAGCCTCCTGGGGAATTTCAACCCGTCCGACCTGCTTCATTCGCTTTTTACCTTCTTTCTGCTTTTCCAGCAATTTTCGCTTTCGACTGATATCGCCGCCATAACACTTCGCGAGAACATTTTTTCTCATCGCGGAAATCGTTTCGCGTGAAATCACCCTGCTGCCGATTGCCGCCTGAATGGCGACCTCATACATCTGTCTGGGAATAATGCTTTTCAGCTTCTGACAAAGCCTTCTGCCCCATTCATAGGCTTTCGATCGATGCACTATGGTAGAAAGAGCATCAACGGACTCACCGTTCAAAAGTACATCGAGCTTGACAAGATCTGAATCACGATACCCTATGTACTCGTAATCCATAGACGCGTATCCTTTTGAAACCGATTTAAGCCTGTCATGAAAGTCAAAAACAATTTCCGCAAGCGGAAACTCGAAATGGAGGTTCACCCGGGTTGTGTCAAGATAGTCTGTATTTTTGTATTCGCCCCGCCTTTCCATGGCCAGTTTCATAATATTACCGATGTACTCGGCCAGCGTGATGATCTGAACACTGACATAGGGTTCCTCGATCTTCTCTATAAATCCCGCATCAGGCATCTTCGAGGGGTTGTCAACCACATGAGTTCCCCCTTCAGACGAAACAACCCTGTACTCAACGTTCGGAACAGTCGTAATGATGTTGACCTGATACTCCCGCTCCAGCCGCTCCTGGATAATCTCCATATGAAGCAGACCCAGAAAACCGCACCTGAACCCGAAACCGAGAGCCGCGGATGTCTCTGGCGTATAGACCAGCGAAGCGTCATTCAGTGAAAGCTTTTCAAGAGATTCCCTCAGATCTTCAAACTCGTTGGAATTTACCGGATAGAGTCCGCTGAACACCATTGGCTTGACGTCCTTGTACCCTGACAACCGCTCTTTTGCAGGGGCGTCGGCGAGCGTGACCGTGTCACCGACTTTGGCATCCCGAACATCTTTAATGGAACATATCAGATATCCCACATCACCGGCCCCCAGTGTTTTCACCGGTTGCCTCTTAAGGCCCATTGTTCCTATTTCGTCTGCCAGAAAGACTTTTTCATTCGCGAAAAACCTGACCCTGTCCCCCTTGTTAAGCATACCGTCAACAATACGCAGATAGACGATTGCGCCTCGGTAGGCATCAAAAACCGAATCAAAAATCAACGCTCTGAGCGGCTTGCTGCGATGGTCAACCGGAGCGGGAATCCTTTTGATAATCGCTTCAAGAAGTGTATCGACTCCAATACCCGCTTTGGCGGAGACCTCAAGAATCTCACTCCTGTCAACGCCCATCAGATCGATAATCTGCTGGGATACACCTTCGACATCTGAAGAGGGAAGATCGATTTTATTGATGACAGGCAGTATTTCCAGACCTGCTTCAACCGCGAGATAGAGATTGGCGATTGTCTGAGCTTCAACGCCCTGGGTTGCATCAACGACAAGCAGAGCACCCTCACAGGCGGCAAGCGAACGTGACACCTCATAACTGAAATCAACGTGTCCCGGAGTATCGATAAGGTTCAGAATGTATCCTTCACCATCGGATGAAGTATAACGCATCTGAATCGCGTGACTTTTAATGGTAATCCCCCGTTCGCGCTCAAGATCCATATCATCAAGCACCTGGGCAGTCGCCTGGTTGTGCAGAAGAGTGTCCGTCGCTTCAAGAAATCTGTCGGCAAGGGTGGATTTGCCGTGATCAATATGGGCTATGATGCAGAAGTTCCTGATAGTATCAACCACCGTAGTGCTTGAAGACATATAATTTATTGTATAAAGTTGAGTAAACACGGGGGGCACCTGCTGACAACCACCGTCAAAAAATATTCATCATAGCGACCCCGGATAAAATGCAACGGGGAATATAGTCAATACGGTTCCCCTATGAAAATGAAGGGCACTCCTCTTCACAACGAAACCCGCAACAGAAATCAGCAGCCCCCATCTTCCGTTTTCCTTCCATCTGCAGAGAGAGAATTTCGACCCATCCGTCCAGAGCCATCACAAACATACGGGTCCCGTCCACCACGAGAGCACCGGGGACCTTCTGCTGTTCCTCCTGTTCGGCAAGCTGAAACATACCCGGAACGACCCTGTATACTTTTACCTTTCTGTGGTTGAATACCGTCCAGGCGGAGGGCTTGGGAGAAAGGCCTCTGACAAAATCACAAATAGCGTCTACAGGTTCAGCCCAGTCTATCCTTGTGTTCTCCGATGTCAACTTGGGGGCCCTGGTGGCCATTGCATTATCCTGTATAGAAGGCTCTGCCGCACCATCACTGATAAGTCTCAGGGTTTTGACAACAACTCCCGCCCCGATACCCGCTAATCGTTCTGTAAGTTCGCCCGCTGTTTCTTCAGGATCGACAGGTGTTCTCTGCTGAAGAATGATATTGCCCGTATCAACCTTTTTACCAAGAAAAAAAGTGGTTACGCCGGTTTCCCTGTCACCGTTTATTATTGTCCAGTTCACCGGGGCCGCCCCCCGGTAACGAGGGAGCAATGAAGCGTGAAGATTGAAGGAACCAAGTCGTGCCTGTTCAAATACCGCAGGCGGTAGAATACGAAATGCCGCCACAACAATAACATCAGGACTGTACCTTGCCAGGGTATCGGCAAAACGCGTGTCTTTGACATCGTCAATTTCAAGCACAGCGAGACCAAGTTCTTTTGCTACCTTCTTGACGGGTGTGGGCTCGGGCTCAGCTCGCTGGTTCCGTCGGGGCTTATCTTTTCCTGTAACGACAAGAACGATCTCAAGATCATTGTCAGCCTCGGCAATGGCACGAAGAGAAGGGACGGCAAACAGAGGCGTCCCCATAAAAATAACTCTCATTGAAACACCATTATTTATTTCACCACACCATCTTCATGAAAGGCGACAGGATAGTTTGTATTGAACTCTCCACGGGATAAGGCCTCGAGCTCTTTCTGGATTTTCCTGCGATCACGCCGCTGCATCCTGTCCACAAAAAGCGCACCGTCAAGATGGTCGATCTCATGTTGTAAAACACGTGCGGTAAGCCGGTCAAACTCACCAATACACTCCTGAAAATTCCGGTCACGGTACTTCAGCTGAATAGCGGAAGGACGAACGACATCACCCCTGACATCGGGAATGCTCAAACATCCTTCTTCCATAGTGTTAAAACTTTTCACAGAAAGAATGTGAGGATTGATGACCACCATCGAAGAAGCCGCCTCATATCCTTCGGCAAGTGAAAGATCCACAACAATCAAACGAAGTGAAACTCCTACCTGAGGAGCGGCGAGCCCGATCCCTTCAGCATTCCTCATGGACTCAAGCATATTACCTATAAGTTCTTCAAGCTGCGCGTCAATCTCTTTCAACGATTTTGCTTTCCTGCGCAGCACCTCATCACTGTATGTGTTAATGGGAAGTATCATATACTTCTGAATTTAACGTTTCCGATTCCGAAAGAAATATTTAACTAAAATAAAAATATAGACTTATCTATATACTCTCCCTATTGTATCCTGCCAATCGCGTGTCATCCCGAACCATTTGAGGATATCACGGCTTTCCGCTGCGCTACGGCTGCCCTTCGCCCATATCATCACCTCTATCCGGAATACTTCAGTACTGACTATGAAACCTGCTCACAGTGTAAAAAGTTGCTGCGACGCGATATGAGACCTATCACCCAGGGGAACATCCTCCCATATGTACAACCGGCATATGGAATATGCCAATATCGGCTTAACTTTAAGTAAATTAGAGAAGAATTCCTATGAACATCGGTTCATACCTGAGAGCGTTTTAATTGTTCTCTTCCAGCTTTATCAGGATGAACCGCGCAGACAGATCAACGTATATATATTTGATCCGACAATGAAAACTTTTTCCTCTCTCTCTCTTATTCTCATCCTCCTGTTCTTTACAGGAATATGCAGCGCTGTTGAAGACACAACAGCGCAAATAACAGACACGACCGTTACCGCAGAATCCGGTTCCGTTGAGGACTCATTAACAGCAATTCTGCCGGAACCTCTGCCCATAGACGACATCGAGGTCATCAATGCTTTTTCCGATTCCCTGAGCCAGGAAAGCGGATTTCCGGTAATTCTCAACAATAATGAGATATTTCGTCTCTACGGAACAATTGAAGATATCGGCCCGGAGGAACGGGCCGGGAAAACAACAAAACTTCTGTCGGATTTTTTCCGTTCGTCCGAACCGGCTGACTCCCTGAGAATCGTCGAGGGCAAACTGCTTACGGCAATCAGTACATCACGAAATATCATCGCTGCATTCAGCGATGAGGATGCTGCCGCAGAGGATATGTCCAGACAGGAGCTAGCCTATACGGTACTCTCCAGAATATCGGCTCAGGCACAACAGTTCAGGGATGAAACCAGTGGAACAAATGTTCTGTTCAGCATACTCAAGTCCCTGCTGTTCCTTGTCGCGCTGGGTATCGTATGGCACTACCTGAACAAATTATTTTCCCTCATAGACATCTGGATACAGAAAATACGACTGCGAGGCAGTTCAAACAGCGAGAACAAATTAATTCAGCTTCTCTCTCCTGACCATCTGGCATCCGGCTTTGGAGGGCTGAGCAGGGTAACAGAATTGTTTTTAAAAATCCTCCTGATATACGCGTTTCTCACTACAGTGTTGAGTTTTTTCCCATGGACAGCGGACCTGTCGACAAATCTGCTCGCATTTGTTCTCGAACCAGCAAAAAAAATATCCGGTGAATTTGTCGCCCTTATCCCCAATATCATCTCGATTGTCGTCCTGATAGCCATTACCCGCTACCTCGCGAAATTCAGCGACCTTGTATTCAGAAACATCGAAAAAGGAGAGCTGAAGCTCGGTGGTTTTGAGGCTGAATGGGCTGAGCCGACAAGAAAAATCGTCAAAATAATCCTGTACCTTCTGCTGGTTTTTCTCCTTTTCGCATCGTTGCCGCTTGCAAACAACCGGACAGCGCTCGCTCTGGCAATTATTCTGGGACTTACCCTCTCGCTCAGTGCCGTACCGGCTGTCCAGAATATAATCAGCGGTATCATGCTCAACTATACCGGATCGTTCAGAATAGGCGACAGGGTGAAGCTCGGTGACATCACCGGGGATATCATCTATAAAAGCCCCTTGGTAATCAGGATAAAAAACAGGTTGAATGAAATCATCATCATTCCGAACACGACTGCGTTTCGTTCAAAAATCATAAATTATACCGAGTCAGTACAAAAAAACGGGCATCTTTCGCTTGAACTTCCATTTCAACTGAAACAGAACATAAACACGGAAGCACTTCGAAAGCCGGTTATTGAGGCTGCCCTGAGCACAGACGGCATCCTGCTCGACCCGAAACCTGTCTTATTGAGGACTGAATCTAAAAACGAATTATTCCGCTACTTGCTAAAAGTCAATACCAAAGAGTACAGAAATCTGGAACCTCTCTATTCGAGACTTGACCAGAACGTCCAGAGCAAGTTGCGGGAAAACAACTACACCTGATATGTCTGTTCGTCACAACTCCGGAATCAGGGACATCAAGTACAAATAAGAGAGCAGTATCATGACTTTTCCACAAAAAAACGCTCAAAAGGAGCCCTCTCAGCAAACCATGCAGGTTGAGTCTCTTTTTAAAGCATCGATGAAAGAAGAAGGGTATCGTTGTACAAGGGAAAGGCTTGTCATCCTTCGTGAAATATACGAATCAGACAGCCACCTTGACGCTGATGAAATTTTTGTGCGCCTGAAAAAAAAAGAACTCAGCGTATCGAGAGCCACCGTCTATCATACTCTCGACCTGCTCTTCAAATTTCATCTTGTAAACAAAATCGACCTGGGCCATAAACATACGCACTACGAAAAATCCTATGGCGTTGACAACCACCTGCACATTATTTGTGAAGAGTGTGGGCGGGTCGTTGAAGTACATAGCGATGAGCTCAATGAAATCCTTGAAAAACTCTGTCAAGAAAACGGCTTCACTCTTGGCAGTTTCAGTCTTCAGGTTTTCGCAAAATGCCGTGAAGAGGAGAACGATATTCGTCATGGTAACACGCGACCCAGATAGAGCAACTGATACTGAACAGTGACCATCATGAGGGCCTGTTCGGATCATGCGATAGACTATACAAACTTTTTCAACAACCGGCTTACGTATGGATGTCTCCCTCTTTGCCGCCATGATCGGCGGCATCATCGTGCTTGGAGTTGTCGGCGACTTTCTCTTCTCCAAAACCAAGATCCCGACCCCGATCATTCTCATGTTCGCGGGAATAGTTCTCGGGCCTGCGACCAATATTCTCCAGAGTGATACTCTTTCCGGAATCGCCCCGTATTTCGGAACCTTTGCACTTATCCTGATCCTTTTTGAAGGCGGTCTTGATCTGGAATTCGATCTGGTCATCCGACAGTTTTCTTCCGCTCTTCTGCTGGGCTTTCTTTCATTTATTCTGGCGTCCGCCGGAATTACCGCCTTTTGCCTTATCGGCTTACAGATGGACCTTAGCGAAGCCCTGCTCTACGGGTTTATTTTCGGAGGAACAAGCCCCGCGATCATACTTCCTTTGCTGTCAAGGCTGTCCATCCCCAAAAAGCTTAAAACACTTCTTACCCTCGAGGCCGTTATCAGCGAGGTTCTTACGGTTATTTCCGTCATTCTCTACATCAACATCCTTGAGGAGCCAGGACATTACCAGGGCGTGTCGATCTTCAACCATCTTCTTGCGATTCTTGGTATATCGATACTGCTTGCCGCCTTAAGCGGGTTGATCTGGAGCCGTTTCATGGGCTATTTCAGCAAGCAGAATCTGGCCTACATGCTCACGCTCGGGTTCATTCTGCTTCTCTATACCCTAACCGATTTTCTCGGTGGGGAAGGCGCGATAACCATTCTTGCTTTTGGCATCCTGCTTGGCAACGGCAAAATACTTGCTTATAAAACCCAGTCCGTTCTTGCCAAAGTGAACAGCACGATCAATGTCGATGATTTCGAGCTTGACGAAGTAGTAAAAAAAATAAACGCTGAGCTCACCTTCCTTGTAAGGACTTTTTTCTTTGTTTTTATCGGCCTTCTCTTTGACTTCAATCTGTTCACAGAAGAGGTGCTGCTGATGACCGCGGCCATTATCGGAATTTTCTTTATCAGCCGGGTTACCTCGGCAAACCTTGTCAGGCCGCTCTCTCCTTCTATCAGAAGTGCGCACATATCATCGACGCTGGGGATCATCCCCAGAGGCCTTGCGACAGCGGTTATGGCATTTATCGTCCTCGAAAGCGGAGTAACCAACTCTTCCCAGCTTCTCCCTGTGGTTTTCGCGGTCATCCTGGCCAGCAACCTGCTGATGGCTGCGTTTGTTTACTATTATGAAAGCCGCCATAAAGACAGTGGCATGGAAGAAAAAACCGGGATTGTACAATAACACCATACAAGCCGCATGTACCGGTTTGACAAGTCATCTGACACAGCATCGGATTGGCGCTGAATAAAGCTTCTGCTTTTTATTATTTTACCGCGTGAGCTTATCATATCTCACCCTGGCACTGAGAAAAGATCTCTCCGGAATTCCCGGAGACTGACAGCCGTATCGTTGCCGCATCGAGTCGAGAATATACCATAACCGGTTTCGCAGGACTGCATGCGAGCCATGAATCTCTACTGTAGTTTATGTCAGACCCGCTTTATCAGAAAATCGTCATCAAAGTAGGCACGAATGTCATCACAGACAATCGTGGAGAACTGGATCTGCAGATACTCGAAGAGCTCGTTTCTCAAATCTCAGAACTGCGCAGCCGTGGCGTGGAAGTGCTTCTTGTCTCATCAGGAGCGGTAGCTGCCGGTCGTGCCACAGTTACACTCAATGAACATCTCTCGCCGATAGCAGCTCGACAGGTACTCTCTTCGACAGGACAGATACGACTTATCAATACCTATGCCGACCTTTTTGAAAAGCATGGTCTGAAAATCGCTCAGATACTTGTCACCAAAAGTGATTTTCGTGACCGGCAGCACTATCTGAATATCAGGACCTGTCTCGAGTCACTGATGGAATACGATATCATTCCCGTAATAAACGAGAACGACGCTGTTTCTGTTACAGAGCTCATGTTTACCGACAACGACGAGCTTTCAGGGCTCATCGCTTCAATGATGCATGTAGACGCCTATATCATTCTCTCGCATATCGACGGGCTTTTTGACCTGTCCGATGATAAGAAACCGCCCCATCTGATTACTTCCGTCGACATTGCAACCGAGCATTTCCATCAGTATATAAAACCGGGAAAATCGGAGTTCGGAAGAGGCGGCATGCTGACCAAATGCCATATAGCCCAGAAACTCTCGAGATTCGGTATAGCCGTTCACATCGCCAACGGGCAAACCCCCGGCATCCTGCTCGACCTTCTTGACGGCAAAGATGCGGGAACCAGGTTTGTCCCTCAAAAACCGGTCTACGGCAGAAAAAGGTGGATAGCGCACAGTGAGGGGCTTGAAAAAGGAGCTGTAACCATCAACACCGGAGCCGAAAAAGCCCTCCGCTCCCATGAAAGAGCTAACAGCCTTTTGCCTGTAGGCATCGAATCAGTCTTAGGAGCATTTTACAAGGGGGATATTATCAGAATCTGCTCTAAAAACGAAGAAACCATCGGTTACGGTATGGCTCGATACAGTTCTGAAGAGACAAAAGAACTCATGGGAAAAAAAGGAGCAAAGCCCCTGATCCATTACGACTACCTCTACCTCATGCCGTAGAAGGCATGTGCAGGTATTCAATGTCCATCAGTACATGTCAACCATTCACCATCCCCTTTCGTATCGCGGAAGAAGCCAATAAAAAGGAAAGCGTATGAAGGCGGATTTGAGCGAAGCAGGAACAAACACCCGGGAGACGTTTCGACTGAAAGGCACCTCTATTTATTGTCATGAGCGATTCAAGTGCGAGGCGAACGGAGCGCAGAAACCAGAGTGTACAGAGAGTACATGAGGATTTGGAGCACCGCTCAACGAAGCAATTGAAGCGCGGAATAAATAAATAGAGGTGCCCTGAAAGTTGACAAAAACCGGGATGGAAGTGCTGCCTCCCCAGGGAATTGGGACTCACCAGATATACCCAATAGTGGCGTACATAAACCGTCCAGGCTCGTTTACAATTGCTGGATTGGCACCGGTTCCTCCGATGACATCCCACTCATAGGAGTTGGCCACAGTGTAGTTCTTGTCGAACAGATTGTCTATACCAACATTCAGCCTGTATGAATTAAACCGATAACCCATGCGCAGATTAATGATATCCCACGCTTCAAGCGGCTTTTCTCCAGCATCGGTATCGATGTCCCTTGAGGCATTGGAATGGACCCATTCGACCGTTCCGAACAAGCCTCTATCTTGTTTCCCCATGGTTTTATCGCTATTGTAATTCACCGCCAGCATCCCCTTTACAGGAGCCATCTGGCCCAGGTCATCGTCGTTGTTATTGTCGGGAAAGCTCTCCTTGACGCCTTTTTGATACGCAATTCCTCCTTCCAGTGAAAACCCGTCACGTATATCGACGCTTGCCTTGATGTCCCCGCCCAAGATGTGGGCATCAATGTTCGTATAGCTTTTATAGCCTGCAAAACTGCTTTCCTGGTAGATATAATCCTTGAGAGAGGAATAGAAGCCCTTCGTCTGGAACTTTAAACCTCCGCGCTCATACCTGAAACCCACGTCGAACTCAGTGTTCGCCGTAGGCTTGAGGTCGGGATTGCCGAAGAACGTCGGGTTGCCCTGAATATATCGTTCACTCGATGTCGGCGTTCGATAGCTACGGCCAACACCGCCGAAAAACATCGCGTCGTCGTTCAGAACATACTTGATCGACAGGTGCCCACCGAAAAGATAGTCAACATTGCGATTGTCGTCAGTGACAGCGCTCGTAAACACCAATGCTTCATCCGCTTCCTGCCGAAAACGGTCGTATCTCAGACCCAATCCCAGGGACAATCTGTCGAATGTTTTGTCAATCTTGACATACCCGCCCATATTGAGCGACTGGACTGAAGGAATCAGGTACTCATTGAGTTTTTCACCTGTCAGGCTGTTGTAGACGTCTCCCCACCAGTCCCGGTAATACCAGTCAATGCCATAGGTCAACGTTGCAAAATCCGTCTCTGTCAGGTTTTGAATGGCTCCACCACTAATCACCGACTCGACCTTGTTGTTTTTAGGTACCGCTACATTGCGATAGAATTGAAAAGGATAGTGATCCACTTCGTTGCGATAGAAAGACAAGGTGAGCTTCTCCGACAGCTTGCCGAGATTGCGGATTTCCCAGCTCGCCTTTGTCAGGTTGGTCAGCTCTTCCTCAGTATCGAATACAACCCTGGGCGTAAGAATGTCATATGCCTTTCCATATGCATGCTCCAACAGAATGGTGTGGTTTTCATCCGGCTTGAACTGCAGTTTTCCCCAGATGTCGTGTTTCTGAAACGCCCTTGCCTCACGCCCCTCTTCGCTATAGGAAGCAGCCAACCCATCTCTTACACTCCAAAGTCTTTCGCCGGAGCCGTCCTCGTACTGGTCTGATTCGGAATAATTATACCCAAAGAGCCACTGGATGTTGTCACTGCCGCCAGTGGTTGTAAAACCACCGCTATGGAAACCGTAACTGCCGATCTTGCCGAGCACCTCTCCCTGGAACCCTTCCTCGGGTTTCTTGGTGACCACGTCGATGTAGCCCCCCAAACATCCAGGTTTTGTAACGTCAAAAGGCCCCTCCTGAACCGTCAGTTTTTGTACAGTCAGAATATTGATATGCGAAAGTGAAGGATCTTTGCGACTGCCGCAGGCCCCTTCGAGAATCCCCCCATCCAGCAAGACTTTGATATTCTCCTGACCGAAGCCACGCACAGAAACCTCGTTACCGTATCCGCTTTTGCGGATCATCTGAACCTCGACCATTTCGTCGGAGAGGATTTCAGCCAGATCGACTACCTTGTGCGACCTCAGTTCGCGGCTCTCGATCTCCTGCTGTTCATCATCAATTGCATCCGCAGTAACAACGATTGTTTCCAGCTGAAATTCCTTGAAGGGGGCAGCTGACGAAGACTGCTGATCGGCATGAATTTCTTGAGCATGTGATGCTTGCTGGCTTGAAAAACCGAAAACCGTCGAAAAAACCAATGCAGTCAGAAAACCTTTTCTGTATTTGCCCATAAGCGTCATCATTTTTTTCTAAACTTACTACACAATGCCCACAAATGCAATTGCGATTGCATTTGCATATAACAACAAAGAGTACAACAACACTGCTCGTAGTGCAAAAACACTTGCATCAAGTACAGTAAAAACCTAAACTCATAAAAAAGGGGGATCAAAGCTTGCGGCGCAACACTTCACAGAGAATAGCTATAGAGAAAGTCTTCAGAGAACACGATAGGCCTTTAGGGGTGGATGAGGTCCTTGCCTACGGACAGACGCAGGTTGGCTCCCTTAACAAGGCGACTGTGTACCGTAATCTGAAAATGCTCACTGATGAAGACTGGCTGAAACGACTATCCCACCCGTTACTGGGTACATTATATGAACGCACGGGAAAAGGACATCATCACCATTTTCACTGCCGCAAGTGCAATCGGGCCTTTGAACTCCCCGGATGTGCCCTGAACGAAGATGAAGCCGCACCAAAAGGATTTGTTATTGAAGACCACGAAATTTATTTATTCGGTGTCTGTCCATCTTGCGTCAAGGTCACAAAGTGACGATTTTATTTTCTTCTCTTTCCTCATCGTCCCAAACGATGCTCCCCTGTTCTATCCTCCTGATGAACACATGATGCAGCCTTCCCGGTGCATCATGTCTCGCTCCTCGCGGCTTGTAGCTTTATCGTCTTAACGTTTTCAAAAACCTATTCAACACACTCCGACTTTTCACCTGCATAACACAATCTTCTACGCTATTGCACTGCGTCCCCTATTCTGTGATCAGCAGATCTTTTTCCAGAACAGCAGCCGGCAATGAGGTCAATCCCTCTCCCGTCACATCAAGAATAAGATCACGATCTCGCGCTGTAATTGTTTTCATACCGAATGGTACGGTTCCCGAGTATTAACTTTCGGCTGATTCGACGACGACCCGTATTGAAGGTTGCCTGCACCGGAACCTGCGTGCTCTTTCCCGAAGCATAGTCACGTTGTGCCTGACCCGGTTGTGCATCGATATGAAGACGCCAGAGTGCTTCCTCTGCAAGAACTTCAAGCGGTTCACGAGGAACCGGCTTTCCGCTGAATGAGCTGATTCTTGCTTTGGCAAACACCCCGTGCCCGAGACGAACGAGACGCCCTTCTTTGACAAAATCGATGAAGACCCGGCTGATCTGGCTCTGGCTCCCCATTTGCTCAAAATCAGAGCGTAAGACAATTTCACCTCGCCTCATGGTAATGGACCGGATCATCCGGTCTCTTGCACACAATCTCTTCCCCTACTCCCTACTCCCTACTCCCTACTCCCTATTCCCTATTCCTAATAAACAACATCCCGTAACTCTGAAAAACCTGATTAAGTCAATATTTACGACAAAAACAATATATTATACAGATATACACGACAACTCAACCGAAATCATGAACAGGATGCTCAAAAACACGACAAACGATGATTCATTGATTCTGTATGCCGAACTCAATGCCGCTGAAATAAGGGCGGCTCAACGGCGACTGAAAGCGGGCGCATTACAACGCATCGTCCGTGGCGTTCTCAGTGCGCGGCCTGAAAAAGAGTGGCCGGCACTGATTGCGCTACACCGAATCCGAATCCTTGCAACACTCTTTCCGGGTGCCGTCATCGGCTATCAAAGCGCTTTCAAGGGAGCCATGCCTGTCGACGGGGTCATGCACCTCAGCTACAGCTACAACAGGACTGTCAGGCTGCCCGGTTTAACCGTGGTTCTGGTCAAAGGACAGGGAAAGATTGCTGGTGACGAGCCAATGTCAGGGCGAAACATCTATTTTCCCTCACAGGCTCGCCTACTGCTGGAAAACCTCACCCCGAGCCGTGGAACGATCAAAAAATCCGTAGGCCGCGTTGCCGTCGAAGAACGGCTGCTCACCATGTACGACTCAAGAGGTTCTGACGCGCTCAACCGAATCAGGGATGACGCCCGTGGCATCTGTGCTACCCTGGGTTTTGAGCGAGAGTTTCACGTGCTGAATGAGCTCATCGGGAGCATTCTCGGTACAAAAAGTACCTTGCTCGCCACTGCAGCAGGACAAGCACTGGCCGCAGGCACACCTCTGGATGCCCGGCGTGTGGCGCTTTTCGAAACGCTGGCTGCAGCATTGCGTGCAGACCCTCTCACAGAAAAAAGATCACCGGTTACAACCGAAACCGCGCGCATCAATTTTACTTTTCTGGAGTCTTATTTCAGCAACTTCATCGAGGGCACGGAATTCGATATCGCTGAAGCGCAGCAAATAGTACTCGAGGGAAAAATTATCGATCAACGCCCGAAGGATTCTCACGACATTCTCGGCGTCTTCCGCCAGGCTGTAAATCCCGGCTGGTCAAACCAGTCGATGGCTATCGGTGAAGCCGTTGTGCACCAGTTGCAGCAGCGCCACGCCGATCTCATGAAAGAACGGCCGGAAACCGCTCCCGGCGAGTTCAAAGACCGGGAGAATTTTGCAGGCAACACCGGCTTTGTCTCACCGGAACATGTACGCGGAACACTGATCGAAGGAAGTAAACTCTTACCGTCAGTACCTTCCGGGATAGCACGAGCATTGCTAACTATGTTCATTGTCTCGGAAGTGCACCCGTTTATCGACGGAAACGGGCGACTGGCCCGATTGGTCATGAACTCGGAGTTGTCCGTGGTGAACGCAAGCAGGATTATTGTCCCGACGCTCTTCAGGGAAGAATACCTGGATTGCCTCCGCGTGCTCACGCGACAAGGAAAGCCTGAACCATTCATTGCCGCCATGCAGAAAATTCAGCAATGGACCGCTGAATTCGACTACACCGATCTGGATCGGGTCATCTCCCGGATGAAGGTCTGCAATGCATTTGAAAAATCCCGAAAGCAGTACCAGTTGCTCAATGTTGCCGAGTTGGATCCTCCAAAGACATGAAACGATTGGTTCCTCCTATTGTACCCTCCACCTTTATTTTAGAGGATGTTCCCTACTCTTGGCGAAATGCTTTTTCACCTAATAAACAACCCCTACTCAGCAAAACGATTGTCATATCTCCGATCGTGAAACTTCACGGGTTTTCAACCCGGAACGACCATCATCCCGGTTATATCGAGATGTTGTAGCCTTAAACAAAAAAAGCCTGCGCTACAAGAGACGCATTGTGCTTACGAAACTTCAGAGGCAGACCAGCCCCTGTGATTGACAAAAGGCACACATAAGTGTATATTGATCTCATGAAAACCTTTGCATGGAACGATGAGAAAAATAATAAGCTTAAGCTTCAAAGAGGTGTCTCTTTTGAACTCATCGTGTCACAGATCGAGGCCGGGAAAATACTTGATATACTTGAACACCCAGAGCAAACGAAATATCCAGGACAAAGAATATTGGTGATAGATGTAGATGATTACGCTGTTCTTGTCCCTTTTATTGAAACAGAAGAGGAAATTTTCCTGAAAACGATTATTCCAAGCAGAAAGGCGATGAAAAAATACCTTAAAAGACAAGAAGATGAATAAGCACGAGTATTACGAAGAAGAAATTCTGAAATCCTACGAAAATAATGAATGGGAGTCCGCCAAGGGCTTCAAGCGGCTCAAGGAAGAGTATGAAGCATACGCGAAGAACGCCTTCAAGAAAAACAAGCGGATCAATATCAGAATATCTGAAAAAGACCTGAATCGTCTCAAAGCAAAATCACTTGAAGAAGGCGTCCCCTACCAAACCCTGGTTTCCAGCCTTATCCACAAATATGTTTCTGGAAAAATTTCTTCATAAAGCAGTGAACGCCCCCTACTCAACCATCGCATTACCGCATTACGTTCCTCAAAGTCCTTACGCATTGAGAACTTTTTTCACTACTTTCAAAAATAACTTAGACGATACAATAATGAATGAATGGTCGAAAAGAATAACGATCAACCCTGAACAATGCGGAGGCCGTCCGTGTATCAGAGGTTATAAGAATACGAGTAATCGATATATTGGATTTGCTGGCTGCGGGGCTTTCTTACGACGAAATAATCGAAGAATTGCCTGATATCGAGAAAGAAGACATCGTGGCTGCGCTCAAGTACGCAAGCCGTAAACTTGATCACCCTGTAATTGCAGCATGACCATACCAACCATCTCTCGCAGTTCCTGATCCCAGATGGTTAAATGTTCTGAGTGCAGGCCTCGCTCCCTGAGAAACTTTCCCAGTTGTTCATGGTCGATGCCTGCGGCTTCGAACACCAACTGGTATTTCTCTTTGGGAGTCATGAACCGGGGACTGCTCTCCTGGCTACCATCAGGTAAGATACCCGATTGACTTTGCTTGACCCAATTACGGATCGTTTGATGATTGACTCCGGTTTCCCGGCTGACTTCTGCTATGCTTCGTGCATCAGGCGGTAAGACTTTCTGCAAGATGCCTTCTCTGACTGCTCGTGAATATCCCATAGTTCATTGCCGCCATGCAGAAAATTCAGCAATGGACCGCTGAATTCGACTACACCGATCTGGATCAGGTCATCAGTCAGATGAAGGCCTGCAATGCATTTGAAAAATCCCGAAAGCAGTACCCGTTGCTCAATCTCTCAGACTTGGGAACAGGTTCATGAATTCCGCCAATTCCTTTTCCAATATGCCCTTACGATTCAGAAATTCGCTTCTGTCCATATCGTAATGAAGAAAAATGCTCCCCTGTTCTATCCCCCGGATAATCACATGATTCAGCGTTCCAGGAGGGCAAATCTCGCTCCTCGTGGAATGTAGCTTTATCGTCTTTTCGTTTACAACAACCTATTCCACACACTCCGACTTTTCACCCACATAACACAATCTCTTACGCTATTGCACAGCGTCCCCTATCCACGGTTTTCATCGGCGCTTTCACAACGTCCCCTACTTACAAACGAATTATCTCAGCAGTACAGTGATTTTTCACTATCAACTGCGCCACTTTTTTGTCCTTTCAACAACGGCGTCATACGAGTCATACGACCAGATACCTGGCAAAGCTGATCATAGCTGTCCCCGAATTTCTTCAGGAAATCGAACAATACTTCCCCACAGAACGCATGGATCTTAGTGATAATCTCCTCGTCGCCGTCAACCTGCCGGGCAATTTTCACAAGCTTTTCAAGTTGCTCCTGAATAGCATACACATGTTGCTTGATCTGTCCCGCGGCAGGCAGTGATGTATCTTCGAAAAGCAAAGAGATGGACACATCCAAAACCGACAGATACTGTATGACGTCCCCCATTTTAAGCTGCAAGTCGTTACCTGCCTCCATCCTGGATATTTTGCTCGGATCACACCCCATTCGACGTGCCAGTTCCTTCTGCGTCACACCTTTGCATACCCTCATCTGCAGCATGTTAATGACAATCTGACTGTTCTCTATTTCCGTCTCAACCTGTTTTTTCACCTCTTCTTCCCCGGCAAGAAATGCTGCCGCATCACTGACCGATGTGAGTCGTTTCTCCTTGTCCATGATTAATCCCCTTGTTTTGGTTTGCTGCTGACTCAACCAATGTTTTTGACAACATCTTTTGCAGCAGCTATATCCTCCTGTTGCGTTTCCTTCGTCCCGATTCCAAGAATGTATATCGTTTTTGTTTTTGTCTCGGGATACACATACAATCTCAGCGCTTTTGCAGATTTCACACCGCTTTCACCTATCCTGAACAACCCCTTACCTTCGGAGCGGAAAAAGGCAGGGTGATAATTCAACTCAGAAAGCTTAGCGCCCTTCTCCAATAAGACTTTAATTTTATTAAGGTTATTGAAACAGGATACGAATTCCCTCTTATGGTTTCTCTGTATGCGCTTGAATCTCGAATTACTTGCATAATCAAGATTTATACCCCATTCCTCTTGCATAATAATCAATTTAAAACACAAATAATTGCATTTTTCACAACTTTCTCACAATTTACACCATAAATCGCACACAAAAAAGCCCTTTCGTCATAATTACGCATCACAAGGAGAAGTAACGAGGAAGAATAATAGTCAAAAGTATTTATGAAGGGATCCGAATGGAGATCAGGCGGAAAAACAAAATAACTTATTAAATACTTTTAAACCTAATAAACAACGTATTACTCAGACCTGAGAACTGGTTCATGATTTCCGGCAATTCCTTTTCCAATCTGCCCATACGATTCAGGAATTCGTTTCTGTCCGTATCGTCACGAACGATGCGCCCCTGTTCTATCCCCCGGATGATCACATGATGCAGGGCTCCCGGTACGTCCAGTCTCGCTCCTCACGGCATGTAGCTTTATCGTCTTTACGTTTTCAACAACTTATACCACACTCTCCGACTTTTCACCAGCATAACACAATCTCTTCTGCTATTGCACAGCGTCCCGTATCCCGCAACAGCTTAGGAATGCCAACACCTGAAGAAATTCTAGTAAGTCATTATCCATACGATTCATGAATTCATTTCTGTCCGTTTCGTCACGAACAATAAGCACTCGGTTGATCGTCAGCCGTCAGCATTTCCTGCTCAATGCAATAGACGAATTCAGAACAACTTATTTAGGATATGGAACAACGCACCCCCAGCAAACCCTACTTAGCCAGTGTGGATCTATACTTGATCGTCCTATTAGCTACAAACGAGCATCGAATTCTCCTGTAGCATCGTTGTAATCAAGACAACGTTCAAAACCAAATGCCTGCCACATTGTATCAAGTAATGGCCGAATAATGCTATCAATATCAGCGGTACCAATATCTTCGAGCCACACTTCTGACGGAACAAGGTGCTGGCGATCTGCCTTTTTGGGATGTCTTCGTGGATGAAAACTATTGCTAACTTGAAGTTCATAGCCTTTAACATTGACAATGCTTACCCCCAAAAGTGCCGGACCAGCAAACCCCCAAACCTTCACTGATTTAATGAATTTTTTTATCGAGTAATAAAAAAACACAGACATATTAGACGACCATACAATAGCCTTCTCGTTGCCTTGAAGGTTTTTCTCCAAGGCACCACCAAGTTTTACTCCTTCGAGGGAACCATTTCTGAATATCTGATTATAGGCGTAGTAGCCATTTTCCTCTTTGTCTGCAGAATGGATAAGCAAACCATCAATATTATAAACACGACTTCCCCCATGCCAGTTATATTCAATGAATTCAGTAAAAAAGCGGTCATGGATTGGCTTCAACTCAACCGTCTCTCGCCCCGCAAGTCCGGAAATCGGCACCAGATGCACCACCATTTGTGGGCCTGAAATGAGCGACACAGGCGCTTGACCATCCGCGATTAGTTTGCGGCGGTTCGCAATAAAACGTCGTGCTTGTTCAGCAAGTGTAGCCGTGCGATCGAAGGCTCCGCGAATCTGGTCGAAAGACATGTCAACAACTCCAGTATCGTTACGCATAACAAATCTTCTATTGTTTTTCGTCCGAATGCAATGAGGGCTATCATATGATGACGGAACCCGCAATATGAGGACATATCCTTCAGATACAAGAATCTGCTGAATTCTCAATCCGTGAATTCGCGGCTCAATTCCCGCATCCAACACCTGATTGATTCGACGAATGGCAGCATCTGCAGGCTCTATTGAAATTCCGGCTATGGATTCAGCAATACCATCTTTCTCGTTAATGCCATACACGAGATCGCCACCGTCAGCGTTTGCAAGCGCCACAACATCCTTGCAAATCTCATGTTTATCCTGATCAAGTTTTCCTGGAATTTTGCTCTTGAACTCCAACGTTTGAGATTCCGGGCACCCTTCTTCGCACAGTTCCAGAAGAAGAGCTTCGTCGATATTATCCAAGGACTGCAACAACATGGTTTGGGCTCAACCTTTTCGACAGACGATTAAAAAATATTCACCTCTAACATAGCCTTGGCAACTCCTCTCCCAGATGCATTTCAACAATGCGTCGGCTATACAGTGCAACCGTTGTTCCGCAATTACAATAACTGTCAAGCCGGATAATCAAGAATCACCTCTGAAGGCATCATAGAAAATACAATAAAATACTTCAATCTCCGGAACCCACAGCAATGATCGACAAGTCGTCAGAGGTCTGTACTGGACACATCAGCATGGATCAAACCGGGTTTGAGATCGGATCCTACTCGGGAAGAGGTCATCGGGCAGTGAAGGAATGGGGAATGATCTTGTAAACATGGAGACTTTCACTCAGGAATGAAAAAAGCCTGCAAGGAATTTACTCACAGGCTTTTAACGGTCTTGTGGACGATAGTGTTCTGTCACTCTGCACCTTCAGCCTTGACGGTTATCGGCTCTCCCTTGATCCCGGCGTAGAACATGATGAGTTCCGCCGGTTCGCTGCCTTCATTT
>Ga0272441_10002747_pt1 | contig 35012 bp, 23 predicted proteins | sample SSMProp6N_FD_193582 | JGI IMG/M metagenome (GOLD analysis project Ga0272441, IMG submission 193582) | Marine sediment archaeal communities from Little Sippewissett salt marsh, Falmouth, MA, United States - SSM-Prop-6N | ecosystem: Environmental > Aquatic > Marine > Wetlands > Sediment ... | reverse complement strand
GGCCACCAGGTGTAGCGCAGGCGCAGGACGCTGCACACCAGCACCAGCGCCACGCCGATGCCCACCGACCACAGGAACCTAGGGTCTGGGTTCGCTGCGCCGACGCGCTGTGCCCAGTTCATCTGCTGTGACGTCTCCAACTGCCCGCGGTACTCGAGCTGGCTGATGTGCTTGCTGCCGGAATTGAACGTGAACCGCGCGACGGCGCCCGAGGCCCACTTGTCCTTCATCGGGCCGCCATGGTTGTAGCTCGCCCAGAACACAATGATGACCGCGAACGCCAGCGCCAGCAGGTACGTACCCCCCGCCGCCAGACCGACCCGCCCGGGGCGGATCTTCTGATCGTCGCACATCTTCAGCCCGTTGACCATGAACGGCATCAGCGTCTCACGCGGGTCGATGGTCAGCACCGCACAGAGCAGCCCGAGGATCACGATAGCCTTGGGCCCCAGGGCGGCCGCCCCGAACAGCCCCAGCATCACCCCGAGCGGCTGCCAGTAGGGCTGGATGAAGAACAGCCCGCTCTCGGCGTTGATGCGGGCCATCACCAGGAACATGAGCATGACGAGGAAGAACACGAGCACGGCGAACGGCCAGTCAAGCCCGACGCCGAACCGCTCGACGGACAGGAGAAGGACCATGGCCACCGCGGAGATCAGGAACACCCGACAGGCCCAGCCGGCGTACCGGCCGACTCCTTCCTGGCGGCGGAAAGTCAGGGCCTGCTTCAGGACGTTCCAGTAGTGCCGCCGCCCCATGTAGGCCAACATGATGCCGAGGCCCAGGAAGCTGCCGAAGAGCTGCCACGCGGGGGGGCCGCCTTCCATGTAATCGAAGCTGACATCGATGCCCGCCAGCGTCAGGGCGGCCAACAGCGGCACGGAGATCGCTTGGGTCATGCCCAGCGAGAAACTCACGTCCGAGGCCAGGAAAAACGCAAACGCCACCACGGTCGGCCAGATCGTCGGCGAGAGCAAACGCCAGCCCATGCTGGCCTGAGCCAGCTTCGGCCAGGCCTGCCCGATCTGAGGCATGGGGAAGGTCAGCGGGATCTTGATCATGTCCCCGGGGTAGAGCGTGGCGAGCCCGTTGACCCCATGGATGCAGAACACGACGGCGAAGCCAATCCAGAACAGACGATTCCGCAGCACCGGGGGCGCGGCCTTGCCCTCCTCCTGTTCGATCAGCGCGTTCGTCAGCTCGACAATGGGGTACCGCAGACGCTCCCGCGACGCCCACTGCCGGTGGACAATCAGGCTCATGCAGATCACGCAGACGGCCGTCAGCGCGATCACCGGCAGCCAGAAGCTCAGCGTCTTGTCCCAGCCAGACCACGGAACGTTCGCCCGCGTCTTCCGGGTCACCGGGTCGTCCCGGAACACCTCCCAGAGCGCGAAGGCCCGGCCCCGGTCCTTCTTGCCCGCCTGGAAATCGTCGATGACCTCTCTCTTGATCTGCGCCGCCTCTTCGAGCAACTGCCTGCGTCGCGGGTCGTTCTCGTCGAGCCCCTGGGCCTGCTGACGAAGCGCCCGGCCGTATTCGGGAAGCATCGTCTCCGGCGCATACTCCAGAACGTTGGTCTGCTTCCAGGCGGTGGTGCTCTCATTGTGCTGGATCGGCATCGCCAGGGAACAGAGGAACGTCCGCATCAGCCCGCTGCCGGGGATCGCGCACGCCACCAGCATCAGGGCGACGATCAGGGCCAGTTCCGCGGGGCGCGCCCGCAGCCGGCGGTGGATCAGCCACAGCACCGGCCCGAGCACCATCACGGCAAGGAGGAGCAGCCCAAACACGCTGATGGGCAGGTGATTGCCCACGACCATCGTCAGGCGGAGAACGGAATCGTTGTAGTAGCCGAAACCGGCCAGCAGCACCGCAACGACGATGCCGATAAGCAAAGCTCGAATGGTCATTCGGGGCTGGGCTCCATCGCGTGTCTGGCTACATCCGCCCCGGCCGGCTCGGAAGCGTCCGGCCAGCAGGCGGAATTGCCGGTATCCTACGGGAGGCCCTGAGGCGAGTCAAAACCATTCCCGCCGGAGCGGGCCGACGGGGCCGTTGCCCCTGCGGCGGTGGCAGCACCGGCGGGGAAATCCGAACGACTCCCCCCGCGATTGCCCGTTGAGTGTCGATCCGCTTGTGCCTATGATCTCGTCTGACACTGTGGCTCCTTGGGCAAGACGCGTGGACGACGATCCGCACAATAGCGCCGAGCAGTTCCGGACAGCGGCGGCCGGCAAGCGCACCGGTCTGCTGCGCGAGATCTGGGATTTTCTCAAGATCCGCAAGAAGTGGTGGCTGACGCCCATCATCATCGCGCTGCTACTGGTCAGCGCGATCCTGATCATTGGGGCCGCCAGCGGGCCGTGGATCTACACGCTGTTCTAAGCCGCCTTCCCCCGGCCGCAACGCCAGCCTTCCCGCGTGCTGCCGCATCGTATCCACCAGCACGCGAAGCATGATCTCCTTCCCCGCGTCGGACAGGTGACACACGTCGCAGAACCGCTGCGGCGCATCCTGCCCCACCTCCTCGGCGACCGGCGCGAGCATGAGCCTCTGCGACCCCCATTGCTCGCGGCCGAGACGGCGGGTGACCTCATTATGGACGCGGAGCCCCTGGGCCACGTTAGGCACGAGCCCCCAATTCTCGACCGGCGAGGGCGCACGAGCCCGGGCATACGGCAACTCGCCGGCCTTGAGCTTCGCCAGCGAATAGTCCTCGGGGATGTGCCAGGCAAACGTGGCGAGGATCACCGGCTCCTGACGGCGTTCCGCGACGGCGAGGATCTCGCGCAGGTTGGCCTCGAACGGCCCGGCCGTGCGTACCACGTCGCCGTGCGCCATCCACTCCGGGTTCGGCCGGTGGCGCGGCACGTAGTAGTTGACGCTCTTCGACTCGAGAATGTGGATGATCGTGTACTCGACGGTGTACGGAACGGTCAGGACGGACAGGAAGCCGCCGTAGGCGTCCATCCGCCGGATCTTGACGTACCAGCCGGCGTGCGTGTAGTCGTCGCGAAACACGTCAGGCGGGGCGTTGTTCAGCCGCACGTCATTGATGCCGTGGTAGACGATCACGAGGTCGAAGTGCCGACCCTCGAGTCGCCTGTACTTGATCGCGCTGTCGCGGGTGGTCAGGGCGACATTGGCCAGGTTCCACGCCCGTACGGGGCGACCGACCCGGGCCTCGAGGGCATTCTGGAACGCGTTCGTCTTCGCGCACATCGAACGGTGAAACCGGTCCATGGCGCTGCCGCCCAGCATGAGCACGTCGAAGTGCCCGTCCTCGGGCCCGAGTTCGGCCTCCATCACACCGGATTCACGTACCTCCTCGTAGAACCGCACGTAGAAATCGTCGTGCGTGCAGAAGAACGGCACGTCGCGCTTGACGTACCAGTAGATCCGTGAAGCGACCTCCAGCAGGATCAGCACGTAAAGGCAAAACAACGCGGCCGACAGCAACCGCTTGCGCAGCGGCTTCTTCGGCTTCGGCTGCTTCGTTTCCCGCGCGCTGGAAGCGTCGGCGCGGTCCGGCTGCGGGTTCTCCTTTTCGTCGGCCACGCGGCAAAGTCTAGCCGCGGCCCACTCCGCACGCAATGCGCAGCGCGGGCGGCGGTGGACGCCGGCGCCGGCCGCCGGTAGAATTCCCCGGCCTGCTGGGCCCAACCACGACCCCTGCACGCGCGAGGTGCGACGACGATGGAAGATACCTATGGAGATCTGGTCAGCTCGCTGGCCCAGAAAAACGACAAGCGGATCTGCCTGCTGGTGATGGACGGCGTGGGCGACTGCGACAACAGCGGCCGGGGGACGGCCCTCGAGATCGCCGAGACGCCGAACTTCGACAAGCTGGCCAAGGCGAGCGCCCTTGGGCTGTCGCTGCCGGTTGCTGTCGGCGTCACGCCCGGCAGCGGCCCGGGGCACCTGGGACTGTTCGGCTACGACCCGCAGATCTACCAGGTCGGGCGCGGCGTGCTGAGCGCCCTGGGCATCGAGTTCGCGCTCGACCGGCGCGACGTGGCGTGCCGGCTGAACTTCTGCACGATTGACGGCGATGGCAACGTCACCGACCGCCGGGCGGGGCGAATCCCCGACGACGAGAACCGCCGCGTGCTCGAGAAGGTCCGCGCCGGCATTCGGCCGCCCCAGGGCGTCGAGGTGTTCTACGAGACCGTCAGCGAGCACCGGGCCCTCATGGTTCTCCGCGGCGACGACCTCGACGACGATGTGCCCGACACCGACCCGCAAGCGACGGGTGTGCCGCCCCTCGACCCGACGAGCGGGAGCGACTCGCGTACGTCCGCGATCGCGAAGAACCTCATTGAGCAGGTGCAGGAGATCCTCGCCGACGAGCCGAAGGCAAACATGATTCTCGCCCGCGGGTTCGCGAAGTTCCCCGACTGGCCGACGTTCGCCGAGCGATGGCAACTCGATCCGGCAGCCGTGGCGGGCTACCCGATGTACCGCGGCGTGGCGCGGCTGGTGGGCATGAAGGTGGTCGCGCAGCCGACGACGGCCGAGGACATCTGCGCGGAAACGATCAGGGCGCTGGCCGATCACACGTTCGTCTTCGCGCACTTCAAGTACACGGACAAGACGGGAGAGGACGGCGACCTCGACGCGAAGGTGCAGCGGATCGAGGAGATGGACGCGGCGCTGCCGGCGCTGCTGGAATCGCCGCCCGACGTGTTGGTCGTCACGGGCGACCACTCGACGCCGCCGAGCATCAAGGCGCACAGTTGGCACCCGGTGCCGGTGCTGATGCGGGCCCCGCACCTTCGCGGCGGCGACGGCGGGCGGTTCACCGAGCGCGACTGTCTGGGCGGGCAGATTGGAACGATCTTCGCGAAGCAGCTCATCCCCCTGGCCATGGCCCACGCCGGCAAGCTCGAGAAGTTCGGAGCGTAGCAGCCGCAGCTTTCGCAGAGCATCCGGAAGCGAGCGCGGCGAGCCGCATGGCCCGCCGCGTCTTCTGCACCTATCTCGTGCATCCGGTGCATCCCTGCGGACGCCTGGGCCTAGAACAGCTTCCCGACGCCCGGCAAGCCGCCCGTCAGCGGCATGGCGTAATCGTGGAAGGCCTTCGTCACACCGTTGCCCGCCTTGTTGATGAACCGGCGCGGCATGTCCTTCGTCAGGCGAGCGACGTCCCTCAGCTCGGCCCGCTCGTACGTGACCTTGTAGGTCTTGCCCTTGGCGCGATTGATGGCGACGGAGCCGTCGGTGTCGCCGGCGAGCGCCAGCCGGCCGGCCGTGCGCCCGACCTCGCGAGCTTCGGCCTGATCGACAAGCGAGGCGAAGCCCGCGAAGCTGCGCTGGAGATAGCCGTAGGTGTCGGCCCGGACGCGGAGCTTCTTGCCCTTCACGCCGGACGAGACGTTCTGCCGGACGTACTCGGCGAGGAAATCGCCCAGGGCGCCCGAGCCGGAGAGCTGCACGTTGCCGTGGCTGTCGCGTTCCACGGTATGCCCCAGCCGCTCGGCGAGGTTGGCGGCCATCGTCGTGCCCGTCTCGTCGGAGATGCCTTCGCTGACGGCGATGAGGCAGCGCCCCTGCCGGTCGTACGTTCGCTTGACGTCATCGAGGAACCGGTTGATGTCGAACGGGACCTCCGGCACGTAGACGAGATGCGGCCCGCACTTGGCGTCGATGCGCCCGAGCGCGGCGGCGGCCGTTAGCCAGCCCGCGTGCCGACCCATGACCACGCTGATCTTGATACCGGGCAGGGCGGCGTTATCGCGATCCTCGCCCATCATCGCCGAGGCGACGAACCGGGCGGCTGATCCGTAGCCCGGGCAGTGGTCGGTCACGCGGAGGTCGTTGTCGATCGTCTTGGGGATATGGAACACGCGCAGCTCGTAGCCGGCGGCCGATGCCATCTCGTTGACGATCCGCGCGGTGTCGGCCGAATCGTTCCCGCCGATGTAGAAGAAGTAGCGGACGTCGAACTTCTCGAACACCGCGAAGATCTTCTCGCAGTAGGCCTCGTTGGGCTTGTCGCGGCTGGAGCCCAGCGCCGAGGCCGGCGTGCCCGCAATGAGTTCGAGCGTCTTCCTGTCCACGCCCTTAAGGTCGATGAACTCCTCGCGGACGATCCCCGCCACGCCGTGCCGGGCGCCGAGGACCTTCGGAATCGACCGCGACGGGCGAATCGCCTCGACGATGCCGACGAGCGACTGGTTGATGACGGCCGTCGGGCCGCCGGACTGTCCGATGACCGCATTGCCTTTGGTCGGGTTGCTCACACTATCCTTCCTTACCATCCTCGGGATTGGCGGGCGCTTGGGCGCCGCGGGGGTCAGCGGTTCAGGAACTCGCGCTCAATGAGGGTCGTGTCCCACTGCCCGCCGGCGAATCGCTCGTGAGCGAGGACCTCGCGGCACAGTGGAACGGTGGTCTTGTTGGGATGGATAACGAACTCGTCGAGCGCGCGCCGCCCGGTGGCGATCGCGTCCTCGCGAGTGGCGCGATGGACGATCAGTTTTCCGATCAGGCTATCGTACGTCGACGGGATGACATAGCCCTGATAGACGTGGGAATCCCACCGCACGCCCGGGCCGCCCGGCGCCACAAATGCCTCGATCCGACCGGGGCTCGGACGGAAGCTCGCCGAGGGGTCCTCCGCGTTGATGCGGCACTCGATGCTCACCCCCTGCTGCCGCACGTCATGCTGCTCGAACGGCAGCCGCTCGCCGGCCGCCAGGCGGATCTGCCACTTCACCAGATCCTCGCCCGTCACCATCTCCGTTACCGGGTGCTCAACCTGGATCCGCGTGTTCACCTCGAGGAAGTAGAACTGCCCCGTCTGGTCGAGCATGAACTCGACCGTGCCGGCGTTGGCGTAGCCGACCTCCTCGGCGAGCCGAACGGCCGCCGCGCAGATTTCCTCGCGCAGGCGGGGGTCCAGCCCCGGGGCGGGGGTCTCCTCGACGACCTTCTGCCGCCTGCGCTGCACGCTGCATTCGCGCTCGAACAGGTGGACGATCTTGCCGTGCGCATCGCCAAGGATCTGCACCTCGATGTGGCGGAAATTCTCGACGCACTTCTCCATGTACAGTCGGCCGTCCCTGAACGCCGCCTGTGCCTCGGCCTGAGCCTGCGGGAAGGAGCTCTTCAGCGTCGCCTCGTTATGGGCGATGCGGATACCGCGTCCCCCTCCGCCGGCGGCCGCCTTCAACGCGACCGGGTAGCCAAGCCTGTTCGCAACGTCCACCGCCTCTTGAACTGTTTCCAGCACGCCTTCGCTATCGGGCGCCACCGGCACACGGGCGGCGCGGGCGAGTTCCTTCGCGCGGATCTTGTCGCCCAGCGCCCGCATGCTGTCCACGCTCGGGCCGATGAACTCGATCTTGCAGTCGCGGCAGACCTCCGCGAAGTGTGCGTTCTCGGCAAGGAACCCGTAGCCGGGATGGATGGCATCCACGTCGGCGATCTCGGCCGCCGCGATGATGCGCGGGATGTTCAGGTAGCTTTCGACGGACGGGGCAGGGCCCACACAGATGCGGTCGTCCGCGAGATGCAGGTAACTGGCGTCACGGTCGGCCTCGGAGAACACGGCCACCGTCTCGATGCCGAGTTCCTTGCACGCCCGGATGATCCGAAGCGCCACCTCACCGCGATTGGCTATCAGGATGCGGGAAAACATGACGGGCCCCAAGGAGGGCTAAGCGGAAGGACGCACGCGGAACAACACCTGGCCGAACTCAACGGGCTGGGCGTTCTGGACACACACCTCGGCGACCGTGCCGGCGCATTCCGCGCGGATTTCGTTCATGACCTTCATCGCCTCGACGATGCACACGACCGAGTCGTCCGATACGCCGTCCCCAACCTGAACATAAGCGTCGCTGTCCGGGCTCGCCGCCGAGAAGAACGTGCCGACCATCGGGCTGCGGATCTCGGTGAGCGGCTCCGCTTCCGGCTGCGCCTCGCTCGCCTCGGCCGTCGGGGCGGTCGGCGGCTCCGGCGACAGCGGTGTGGCCGGCGTCGGGATGGCCACCACGCCAGGCTCACCCTCCGCGCCGCGACGCAGATACACCTTCTGGTCGCCATCCACAATCTTGAGCTCGTTCAAGTCATTGTCAATCATGAGCTTGACGAGTTGCCGAATGCTCTTGATTTCCATGAGCGTTCTCTCAGACTGGCTCGCGGCGGCACGGCCGGCCGTAGGCCATCACTCCAGCGTCATCGCCTTCAGCGACCTGGGCAGCGTGCTCAATCGGCGCGCCCCGCCGGGCGTCACGAGCACGTCGTCCTCGATCCGCACACCGCCCAGCCCCGGCAGGTACACGCCCGGCTCGACGGTGACGACCATGCCGCTTCTCAGCCGCGGCGACCCGCGCCCGGCCTTCGCGGCCCGACCCAGGCCCGGCGGTTCGTGGACCTCGCGACCGATTCCGTGCCCAAGGCTGTGCAGGATGCCGGCGGCGTACCCGGCGGACTCGATGACGGCCCGTGCCGCGCCGTCCGGCGTCCCGGTCGCGACGCCCGGGCGGATGGCGTCGATGCCAGCCTGCTGGGCGCGCAACACAACCTCATATACATCCGCCAATTTCGGCGGAATTCTACCGACGGCCACTACCCGCGTCAAGTCACTGCAGTAACCGTCCACCTCCGCGCCCCAGTCGATGAGCACGACCTGGTCGCGCCGGATTCTCGCTTTGCCGGGACGGTGGTGTGGAAGCGAGCTGTGCGGCCCCACAGCGACGATGGTCTCGAACGATGCGGCCGATGCTCCCTCGAGCCGCATGAGATACTCGAGTTCTCCCGCCAGGTCGTTCTCCGACCGGCCGACCAGCCCTTCCGCCCCAGCAGCGAGAAGCTTGCGGAACGCCCGCTCGGCGACGCGGATGGCTTTCCGGATGGCCGCGATCTCCCCCTGGTCCTTCACCGTCCGCCGCCCGGAGACGACGCCCCGCATCGAGACGAGCTTGCAGCCGCACAGGCGCTTCGCCAGCATCTCCCGCTGAAGCAGCGTCACGTCCTCGGATTGCACCGCGAGACGACGGATGCCGCGCTCCTTCACGGCTCGCGCCACGACGGTCGACATCGCCCCGTCGCGGACGATGACCTCCAGGCCGGCGCACTCGCGCCGGGCCTGCTCGCCGTACCGGCCGTCGGTTAGCAGCGCCGCCCGCCCGCGGGCGAGCAGCAGGAAGCTGTCCTCACCCGTGAAGCCGGACAGGTAGCCCACGTCCTCCTCGCGCGTGACGAGCAGGGCGTCGGCCCGGCCGGCCTTCACCTTCCGCATCACCGCGCGGCGCCGCGCCGCCATCCGCCGGTTGTCCGTCTTCGCCACTATCGCTGCTCCTTCCTGGAACGCGCCGGGCCGGGCATTCTACCCGATCCGGCCATCCGCAGCCTGCCCTTTCACTTGGGCGACCGGGCGCGGTGACATACACTGACGCATGTCCGGATTCCCGATGAAGCGGCGCGAGGTCCCGATGGCGCAGTCCGAAGCAACGCGACTCGAAGCGGAACTGCAGAGGAAAATCGACGCTTGCAGAGCGGCGCTTCGCGAACTTCGCCGCGTGGTCGTGGCGTTCTCGGGCGGGGTGGACAGCACGCTGTTGCTGGCGCTGGCGGCCGAGACGCTGGGGAACGCGAACGTGCTGGCCGTGACGGCCGTCTCACCGTCGCTGCCCACGCGCGAGCGGCGGGCCTGCGAAAAGCTCGCCCGTGGCCTCGGCGTCGAGCACGCGGAGATCGAGACGGCAGAACTTGATGTCCCCGAATACGCCGCGAATGACCCCCAGCGCTGCTTCCACTGCAAGGTCGAACTGTTCCGGCGGCTGAAGGCCCTCGCGGCCAAGCGCGGCTTCCCGGCCGTCGTGTGCGGGGCCAACGCGAACGACACCGGCGACTACCGTCCCGGCCTGCGGGCGGGGGCGGAACTCGGCGTGCCCGCCCCGCTACTGGACGCCGGGCTGACCAAGCGAGAGATCCGAGAAGCCTCGCGGGCGATGGGGCTGCCGACGTGGGACAAGCCCGCGATGGCGTGCCTCGCCAGCCGAATCCCCTACCACGAACCGATCACGCCCGAGAAGCTCGCCCGAATCGAGCGGGCCGAGGACGCTTTGCGCGATATGGGCTTTGCCGAATGCCGCGTGCGGACGCACGGGACCATCGCGCGGATCGAGGTTCCGCCGTCGGATGTGCCGCGGGTAGCAAAGCGGGCGAATGAAGTGGCCGCAGCGCTCAAGGCCGCGGGGTACACGTACATCGCCCTGGACCTCGAAGGGTATCGAACAGGGTCAATGAACGAGACGCTGTGACGCGCCGCGTGGCCGCGAGCAACGGCCGCCGTGCCGCCCGAACCCGCAATTCGCGACTCGCGATCCGCGGTTCGCGATTCCGCCCTATCGTCCGCCGGTACCGATGGTCTTGTCGGTGACGATCCGGTTGTTTTTGGGGAACCAGATGATCTTCGGACTGGCGACGGTCTGGAACCGCCCGGTCTCGGCGTCTTCATACGTCAGTTGGGCGTTGGCGGGCCGCTCGCCAGGCAGGTGGCCCCACAGCGTCGCCATCTCGTCGCCTTCATCCGGGCGCGTGTAGAGAACGCGCTCGCCAATCGCCTCGGCCTTATCGTACCTCATCAGCACGCGGCGCGAGGCGCTGAACTGCGTCAGCCGCCCGATCCGCGGGCCGAGGTCCGGCACCTCGGCCGGGCGGGTGGTCGGTGCCGTTGGTCTGGCCTCAACCCCCTCCTCGGCAAACCAAGCCATGAGCTTCTCGCAGCGGATATCCATCGTCCGCCCGGACTCAAGCTCTCCCCAGTCCGGCGTGTTCAGCCCGCCGGCCAGGACCACGTTCTTTCCGCTGACGTGCCGCAGGATCACGTCGCCATCGACCGTCACCTGGCGATCGTCCTGGAGCAGTTCCATGAACTCCTGCCATCTGAGCACGGTCTGGTTGGGGCGGTCCACATCGCCGGCGAACAGGCCAACGGCCCCCTCCGTTCGCTCGTCCGGCCGGCGCGGCTTGGGCGGGCGGTAATCCTCCGCTACCAGCGTGCCCTTGCCGTCGATGTTCACGCGCTTCATCTCGGCGTCGTAGATGAGCTTCTGGCCGGTGACCTGGAAGCGGCGGTGCAGCCGCTCGTCCACGACCTCGCGGCTGCGAAGCACCACGTCGCGGTCGGCCTGAATCAGTCGGATGCGCCGCTTGCCGTACTCCTCGACGCCAAGGGCCAGCCCGCGCTGCGGCCGCCGCTCGCCAGTCGATTCAACAACCGGCTGGGTTGACGGCTCCTCTTCCACGCGCGACAGGTACAGGTACATCGTCCGGCATTCCATGTGCTGCTCGCCACTATCGAGCCGCACCGAGCCGTCGAACACCACCAGATCGCGCGGGCCCTGGTAGTTCATGCTCCGCGACCACGCCACGCGGATCGGCCGCGGCTGGGCAAGCTCGCGCCCCTCGAGATCCTTGCGCGTCGTGAAGTCGAGCCGCCCCTTCCCCGTCGCGCGGACCTCCAGGTCGCGCTCGCTGTCCCGCCCGGTCAGTTCGTAGATGACGATCTCCTCGCTCGCCAGCCTGTTGTCGCCTTGCGCGACTTCGGCGTTCCGGCCTGGCCGGCCGCGGAGCGTCGCGATCCGCCTGACCAGGTCGGACTCGAGGGCATCGGCCGTCGCGGTCATCGGCTCGTCGCCGCGACGGTCGGTGACCACGACCGACCCGTCGGCCTCCATCCGGGAGGCGCGGAGTTCGGATCGCGGCTTGCCGTCCGCCCGAGGCTCGGCGCGGACCTGCTCGAAGTGGACGGTCAGCCGGTCGGCCCGGATATCGCTGCCTTCCTGCCGGCCGACCACGTGGCCTTCGGCGACGGCCGTCCGGGGATAGAGCTGCCCCTGCGCCCCGCGCGCCATCTTCGCGGTCAGCTCGTCGCAGGTGAGATACTCCTCCGTGCCGCCCTGCTCCAGCCGCACGTCGCCCCGGAAAACAGCCTCGTCCAGGTCCTGGCGACCCCGTACGGAGCCGTCTTCCGTTCGCACCTGTCGCTCCACAAACGTGGCAACGACCCCCTCCGACCAATCGATCCTCGCGGGCGGCTTCTCGCTCGCCGGCTGCGTCGCCGGCTGCGTGGTACGCGACCGCGCCGGCCGCACCGCCGCGATGTCGGCCGTGCCGCTGCGCGAGATCATGTGCCCACGTCCGTCGAGGTACGCCCGCCCCGCCGCCTGGTCAATCCGCATCACCGGGCACACCGCCCGCGATCCGCCCGACAGCGTCAACACGACGGGGTCGTCCTCGGTCCCCGTCAGTCGCCCGGCGGACTGCACGGCGCCGCCCGCGTCGGCCTTGTCCCGCGTGAACGAGAACGCGTTGCAGGCGGCCTGCGTTTCGGCGTCGGCGAGGAGGACCTCCTCACCCTCGGCCGTCACGGTGTAGCGGTCGCGCGACGGGCTCGGCGTGTGGCCCACGGGTCGCAGGACAAAGGGGCCCATCCACAGGACCGTCATCGTCTTGGGAGCTTCCGGCCGGGCGGGGGCGGCGGCGGCGGCCGGCGCACGCGATGGCCGCGTAGCGGGCGCGGTCGCCGCCTTCGGCGTTTGCTCGCGATCGAGGCGTTCAGTGAACGACCGATCCCAGTCGAACTTCAGCGTCATCTTCCGGGCGCCGCGGATCACCCGCTCTCCCGAAACCACCTCGAGGCGGCCACCATTGTCGAAGAACTCAGCAAGGTAAACGTTCTTCATCGGGGCGGGCTGCGTGGCCGGGCTGGTGGCCGGGCGCTCCGCCACCGGTGCGGCCGCGGTCGCCGTCGCCGGAGCCTTCGCCCCGGGGGCTTCCTGCACCTCCGCCTCGCCGCTCTTACCCGCTTTCGGCAGCGCCACGATGTCCATGTCCTGCGAGAGATTCTTAAGGAGGATCCGTTCGCCCTGCTCGATGCGGAGGATGTCGAGTTCGCGGTGCGGGGCCTCGTGCCAGGTGATCAGCAGCCCGCGGCCATACACGTTGGCCTCGGCGGATTCGACCGTCACCTTGCTGTTGGTCTCGATCCGCAGCAGGCTGTTGTCGAAGGACACGCGGTCCATGCAGATGCGGACTCGGTCGTCGGGGCGCTCGTCGAGGGGCTCGCGCGACGGACCGGTGAACCGGTCGAGGTCGATGCGGACGTCTCCTTCGAGCGAGATGCGGCTGGGCGGGTTGCGGAGAGTCCCGTCGGTGGTGATCATGCCGCTGTCGCTGCGGATGTGAACCTCCTGCCCGCCTTTGAGGAACAGTTCCACCCGTGGCTCGGTTAGGCGATAGTGCCGATCGTCCACCTTGTCCCAGCGCTCGGCGCTGTAGATGCTGCGCAGCCGCCCGTCGTCGCCGCGACGCCAGAACTTCACCTTCTCCGACCACGGCACGTCCGGAATGCCTTCTCCGGCGCCGGCCGTAATCGGGGCCTGGTGTTCCGCGGCGGTGCTGCCGAACAGCCCCGCCGGCGCGGTCGTGATCCGCGTGGCCAGGCGATAGCCCCAGAACGCGCCCAGCAGCACGGCAAAGCTGCCCACCAGCAGCACCACGCGGCGGATCATGATGGCGCCTTCCGCTCGGGCAAGTACCGCGAGAGAATGCCGTCCCAAAGCCCCGCGCGCTCGAGCAGCATCTCGATGATCTCCCGCACGCAGCCGCGACCGCCCGACGCGGTCGCCACATAGCCTGCCCGCTCGCATACCTCTTCCACCGCGTCTGCCGGGCAGGCGGCGAACCCGCACCGAAGCATCATCGGCACATCGGGCAGGTCGTCGCCAACGACGGCCGTCCGCTCGGCCCGCACGTCCAGTTCGGTGAGCAACTCCTCCAGCGCGGGCAGCTTGTCCTTGGCCCCCTGGCGAACGGCGTCGATGCCGAGCTCCTCGGCGCGGCGCTCGACGGCCGGGCTGCTGCGGCCGGTGATGATGGCCACCTTCTTGCCGGCCCGCTGCCAGTACTTGATGCCGCTCCCGTCGCGGACGTGGAACGCCTTTGTCTCCGCCCCGTCGGGCCCGAGGTACACTGTGCCGTCGGTGAGTACGCCGTCCACGTCGAGCACGAGCAGGTCGATGTCCGTGGGGTCAGTCCTGGCCATCGGTCACGGTCTTGATGCCGAGCAAGTCCTGGACGTCGATGACGCCGACGGGGCGGCCGTCCTCGTCCACGACGGGCAGCTCGTCGATGCGATGCTTGTTGAGTACGGCGAGCGCCTCGCTGGCGAGCTCGCCGCGCCGGATGTGCTTGGGGTGGCAAGTCATGCAGTCGGCTACGGGGCGCCCGAGGACGTCCTCGTTCGGGTGGCGGAGCAGCAGCCGTCGGAGGTCCGCGTCGGTAAGAATGCCGCTGAGCCGTCCGTTCTCGTTCACGAGCAGCAGGGCGCCCGTACGGCGGGGGGCAGCCTCCCCGGCCCGAAGGGCCTCGCCAAGCGTCAGCCGGTCGCTCGCCACCGCGAGATGGTCGCCGCGGCGCGAGGTCATGGCGTCCTCGACCTTCAGGAGCTGCCGCCCGAGCGACCCGCCCGGGTGGAACACGGCAAAGTGCTCTGGGCCGAAGCTGCGCATCTTCATCACCGTAAGCGCCAAGGCATCGCCCACGGCCAGCATGCACGTCGTCGAAACCGTCGGCGCCAAACCCATCGGGCACGCCTCCTCGACCGGGCCGTAGCACACGGCACAGTCCGCGTGCCGCCCCAGCGGCGAATCGGCCGTGCCCGTAAGCGCGATCAACTTCGCGCCGCGGCCTTTGATGTGGTCAAGCAGGCGGACGATCTCCTCCGTCTGCCCGCTGTGCGACAACGCCACGGCTACATCGTCACGCTGCACCCGTCCGAGGTCACCGTGCAGGGCCTCCACGGGATGCAGGAAAATGCTGGGCGTTCCGGTGCTGGCGAGGGTCGCGGAAATCTTCCGCCCGACGATGCCGGCCTTGCCGATGCCCGTGAGAATGGCCTTGCCGGAGCAGGCGAACAGCAGCCGCGCGGCCTCGGCGAACGGCTCGCCGACGGCGTCCGCCAGGCCGGTCACGACGCCGCCTTCCATGCGAAGCGTCCGGCGGGCCAGTTCCAGGTCAGGTTCAGTGGTCATCGTCCGGTTCCGCGACTTCGTTCGAGCGTCTTGGGGTGCGCATCGCGGACCGCCGCCAAAGCGGCCCGTTGGCAGGCATTATCCTTGTCCGGCCGGAGTAGGGTCAAGTAAAAGGGAATGCGACGATGCCGACCCCTGAGGACCTGTACAATCTCCTGCTGCTCGCGGCACCGCTCGTGCTGAGCCTGACAATCCACGAGTACGCCCACGCGCGAACCGCCTTGGCGTTCGGAGATCCCACGGCCAAGCATCTGGGGCGATGCACGCTGAACCCCCTGGCCCACCTCGACCCGATCGGGACCATCGCGCTGTTTGTTGTGCACTTCGGGTGGGCGAAACCGGTTCCCGTCAATCCGCACAACCTCGACCCACCCCGGCTGGGCGATATCGCCGTGTCCCTCGCCGGGCCCTTGAGCAATCTGGCCCTGGCCATCCTGTCAGGCCTGTTACTCCGCGCCTGGTTCGCCTACTACGCCGAGATCGACCTGCCAACGAGGATCGCCGATGCGCTGTGGGTCATCCTGTATTACACGATGAGCATCAATCTGGTACTCTGCCTGTTCAACCTGATCCCGCTGTTCCCGCTGGACGGACACCACATCCTGCGCGAATCGCTGCCGAAGACCGACCAGCGCGTTCGGTTCATGGCTTGGCAAATGCGATACGGGCGGATTCTGCTGCTGGCGCTGATCTTCGGACCACGTCTCGCGTCGTTCCTCCTGCGGCGCCCGGTCGTCGGGCCTATCGGCGCTATGTTCCGGTTCGTGATCGAGCCGTTCACGCAGTGGATGCTTGGCATGCCCGCCTAGGCGACTTCCGCCTCGGAGCCCCCTTCGGCACCGCGGGCGCTCTCGATCCTCTCCACGCCGACCGCCTCTCCGGCAAGATGCCTGCGGAAGAAGGCCACCGTTCGCGACGCGTAGTCCCGCGGATGGACGACCGCCGACTGGTTGTGCTTCGCCCCCGGGGCAATCCACAGGTACTTCGGCGACGGAGCGGCCGCATGCAGCAAACGCGTCTGATCCTCGCGGATGTAGCTGTCGCGCTCGCCGTGGATGAAGAAGATCGGGCGTGACTGCATCTCCTGGAGCGCCCGTCGCACGGACGGATACTTGCACCCCAGCCTCGGCTGGGCGAAACGAAGCACCGTCCACTGCAGCAGCCACCAGAAACGGTCGCTGTGGTTCTCGTACACGAGCTTCACGCGGGCGAAGATGTGTGCCCACCGCTTCATCAGGGCGATAAGGGTGGTATCCGTGCTGAAGGCACCGTCGCAGAGGATGGCCTTGATGTTAGGGTCGGAGGCGGCCGCCAGTAGCCCGGCGCCCGCGCCGCGCGAGATGCCGAACAGGCCCAGTTCGATGGGGCGCCCCTGCGCCTCCAGCATCGTCTCGACATGGGCGCACGCGCCCAGAACGTCCTCCATGTCCTTGTCGCTGGGCCACTGAAGCGGCCGGTATTTCTTGCCGCAGGAACTGTCGCCGTGTCCGCGGAAATCGAAGGTGAACACATCGAAGCCCGCCTCGACCAGCGGGCGGGCGTACCGGCCACAACTGTACATGTCCGAGCCAAACTCGTGACAAAAGACCACGGCCCCCTTAGGCACCTTCCCCGCCCCCGCTCGCCGCCCGGCGGCCGTGGACGAGATGTACATCCCGCGCAAGCTCGTCCCGTCAAAACTTCGGAACCGGACTTCCTCCCCGTAGATGGGCTGGAAATCCACGGGGCCCATCGAGAGCGGCGGCGGCGTGTCCACGAAGATGTTCAGGCAGATGCGGACGTATTTCGCCATCAGCAGGATGAGAAACACGACCAGCGAGAGGCAGGTCAGCGCAATCGCCAAGGCCGCCCAGTGACGGGCGATCCACCAAGACCCTTCTGCGGCCGCCAGCGTTTGCGCGATCATGCCAGAACCCAGAGCCCCGATATCCGCACAGATGATAGAGCCGGGGAGAACAAGCCGTCAAGGCGAATGCTCCCCGCGAGACTCGTGGTGAGGCAGGCAGGGCGAAAACCCTAACGTTAAGGGAAATCTGGTTGCTTGGGCAGCCTCGCAAGCGTATCATGGATTGACTGACTGGTCAGTCAGCCATCGTGTGGCTCCCGGCAACGCCCTGCCCCCGAGAGGACTTCGAGCAGACATGGCCACCCAGAACATGACGATGACGGAGTCTCAAGAGCAGCGCAAGGAGGGAATCCTTCAGGCTGCTCGGGCCTGTTTCGATGCTCACGGGTACGCCGAGACCACCATGGAGTCGATCGCCGAAGAGGCGGGGATCTCTAAGGGCAGTATTTACAACTACTTCCAGAGCAAGCATGACCTGTTTCAGCGCTTGTTCATGGAGGCGTTCGCGGATGAGGACGCGGGTTTTCAGCGGCTGATGGCCGAGGCGGAGTCCGGCCGTGAAATGCTGATGCAGATGCTGGATGGATGGTTTGATCGCCTGGAGCACTACAGCAAGATCGGCAGATTGCTTCTGGAATTCTGGACCGTGGCTGCACGCGAACACGGGCAGTTCGCCGGCTGGTTCAGTGACATGTACTGCCGGTGGAGCCGTAGGCTGGGGCGGCTGATCGCCGAGGGTGCTCGCAGGGGCGAGTTCCGGCAGGACTTCGACCCGCAGGTGGCGGCCGCCATCATCCTCGCCGTACTCGACGGCATCACCTTCCAGGCGGTCGTGATCGATTCAATGAACGTGGATGCCGAGTTCCGCGACTCCTTGAAGCGAGGCATCCTGACGGGCCTCACGGCGGCACCGACAGAGACCCCGGAGTAACGGACCATGAGCGAGAGTACTTCCTCGAAGAACACCCCCCCGCGCCGCGGGCCGGCCGGGAAGAGAACTCGGCGTGCCGTGCTGGCGAAGATCGGCGCGCCGCTGTTGATCATCGCCGGCGTGGTCGCTGTAGCGGCCATCGCGCAGTTCGTCCCGATCAAGGACCGCTCAGCGGCGGCGAAGCCGCGCGAGCCTGAGGACGTCAAAGCGGTGCTCGTGCGGGCGCAGGAGGACTTCCCGGACAGGTTCACGCTATCCGCGGTTGTCGAGCCGGAGCGGGTTGTGGAGGTCTCGGCTGAGGTGGCAGGACGCGTCGTAGGAATCCCCTGCGAGGAAGGCGCCGCCTGCCGTGCGGGGGACGTGCTGATCGAACTGGACAAGGAACTGCTTAGGGCCGATGTCGAGCAGCTTCAGGCGCAGAAGAACCTGAACGAGGCCCAGCTTCGGCAAGCCGAGGCGCAGAACACCTTCAATGAGGCCGAGGTCCGCCGCGCCACCGCCCAGAAGGAGTTTGACCAGAAGGAATACAAGCGCCAGCAGGCGCTCGAGGCGCGAAACGTCGCGACGAGAACGGAAGTGGATCAGGCGGCGACGGCGATCAAGGCCTCAACGGCCGCCCTGGACGCCGCCGTCGCACGCGCGGAGGCCGCCACCGAGGCCATCGCGGCCGCCCGGGCCGCCATCGCCAGCAACGAGGCCGCCCTGCAGGCCGCCGGCACCCGGCTGGCCCACGCCACCATCAAGGCCCCCATCAGCGGGGTACTCAATCGCGTGCCCGTCGAGGAGGGCAGCTATGTTGCGCCCGGCATGCCGGTGGCACAGATCGTGGACCTGGTCACGGCCAAGGTGGTCGTGGATGTGCCGGAACTGGACATCGCCTACCTCAAGCTGGGCGACGAGGCGAAGGTCTTCCCCGACCTCGGGCGCCGCAGCGAGCGGTACGTTACGGGGCGCATCACGTATGTCGGCCGGCTGGCCGACCCGGGCACGAGAACCACGCGAATCGAGATCTCCGTGAAAAACCGCGACGTGGACGGCGAGGGCAACCTTCGCGTCCATGAGGCGAAGGTAACCGAAGTGCGGGACAACATCGCTTTGATTGCGGCATCCGTGCCCGCGGAGAGCGCGCAGTTCTTCGGCGAGCGGGCAAACGTCGAGGTGCTGCTCGGCGAGGCCCGGCCGCAGGTACTCACGGGCACGGTGCGAAGATCAACGTCCGCGGGGGACGCAGCGGCCACGGCCGCCCGCCGCGCGGAGATCACCGTCCCGAACGGACAGCGGGGGCTCACAACCGGACGAGCCGTCCGCATCCGCGCTCGGCACGAGATGCTCACGAGCGGGCAGATCGTCCGCGTGCAGTTGACGCGAGATATCCTGCCCAGTGCGATCCTGGTGCCGCTGAAGGCGATCATCCCGGGCGAGGACGAGTCGAAGCGCTCGGTGTACGTCGTTGAGAGCGGCAAGGCCCGGCGCGTGGACGGAATCGAGTTGGGCCTGCTCCGCGGCCAGAGCGTGCAGGTCCGCAAGGGGCTCGCCGAGGGCGACGTGCTCATCATCGAAGGCCAGCAGTACGTCGGCCCCGGAGACCCGGTGAACATCACCAACCCCGAGGCACTGGAGGCCGGCAGAGCGCCCGAGCCGGCCGAGGAGCCGGTGAAGTCGCTCTCGCCGCCGGATGTTCGTCCGACCGACTAGGCATTCTCCGCCCGAAGGCAGGCGCTTCCTCGATGATTATCTCCAACGCAGCCATCCAGAATCGCGTGACGGTGTTCGTGCTGATCCTGCTGATCGTCTTCGCGGGCGCGGTCAGTTACGTCACGCTGCCGCGCGAAAGCGCCCCCGACGTGGAAGTGCCGTGGATCCTTGTCCAGACGAGCCACCGAGGCGTTGCCCCGGCCGACATCGAGAACACGATCACCAAGGAAATCGAAAAGGAGCTCGCCGGCATCAGCGGGCTGAAGGAGATGAAGTCCTCGTCGGCCGAGGGCATGTCCACCATCTCCTGCGAGTTCCTGCCCAATCTGGATATCGAGGACGCGTTGCGCCGCGTCAAGGACAAGGTCGACATCGCGAAGGCGGAGATTCCCGAGGAGGCAGACGAGCCGGTCGTCACGGAGATCAACGTGGCAGAGTTCCCGATCATGATGCTGCAGATCTACGGCCCGCTGTCGCCGGTGCGGCTGAAGGCCATCGCCGACGAGATGGAGGACGCCATCAAGGCCGTCGATGGCGTGCTCGACGTGGAAGTCCTCGGCGCGCTGACGCGGGAGATCCGCGTCGAAGTCGATCCGGACCGGGTCGCGCAGTACGAGCTCAGCCTGGACGAACTGCTTTCGCTGGTCGGCTCGGAGAACGTGAACATCTCCGCGGGCGGGCTGGAGACGTCGGGCATGCAGTTCGACGTTCGGATCGCCGAGGAGTTCACCCGCCCCGAGGAAATCGAGTACCTGGTCGTGTCAAACCGCGGCGGAAAGATGATCTACCTCAAGGACATCGCGACGATCCGCGACACGTTCGAGGATCCGCTGAACTACTCGCGAATGGACGGCGACAGCAGCATCACCCTGGCGGTCAAGAAACGCGTCGGCGCGAACATCGTTTACATCGCGGAGGCCGTCAAGCAGGTCATCGAAGAAGCCCGGAAGCGTGTCCCCTCCGGCGTGCAGTTCGAGCTGACCATGGACCAGTCGAAGGACATCCACATGATGGTCAGCGACCTCGAGAACAACATCATCACCGCGCTGATTCTGGTCGTGATGGTGCTCGTGGTCTTCATGGGGCTGCGGTCGAGCCTCATCGTCGCCCTGGCGATCCCCCTGAGCATGCTGATGAGCTTCGCCATCCTCCAGGTGGTCGGCTACACGCTGAACATGATCGTTCTGTTCAGCCTCATCCTCGCGCTCGGCATGCTGGTCGATAACGCGATCGTCATCGTGGAGAACATCTACCGGCATCGCGAACTGGGGGCGGGGAGAATCGAGGCCGCGATGAAGGGCACCGGCGAAGTCGCCTGGCCGGTGATCGCCTCCACGGCGACGACCATCGCCGCGTTCCTGCCGATCGCCTTTATGCCCGGCATCGTCGGGGATTTCATGAAGTACCTGCCGATCACCGTCATCATCGTGCTGTCGAGTTCGCTGTTCGTGGCGATGGTCATCTCGCCGGTGCTGGCGTCGATCGCCACGGGGCGCGTGCCCGAGCGGCGCGAGAAGGGCGAGGGCCGTTTCATGGCCGGCTACCGCCGCCTGCTCAGCGCCGCGATCCGACATCCCTACACCACGCTCGCGCTTGCGATGCTGACCCTCGTCGGCGTGGCCGCCCTGTACGCCAAGCGGAACGCCGGGCTCGACTTCTTCCCGGCCATCGACCCGCGGCAGGCCGTGATCAACATTCGTGCGCCGCAGGGAACGAACATCCACGAATCCGACCGGCTGGCGGCCGTCGTCGAAAGCCGCATCGAGCCGCAGCGGTACGGACCCCAAGGGCAGGCGCGGATCAACCACATTATCGCCAACGTCGGCTCGACGGGGGGGTTCGTGCTGGTCGGGCGGCCGTCGGGCTCGCACGTGGCGAACGTCAGCGTGACGTTCCCGGACTTCCAGGACCGCGAGCCGGACCACCCCACGAGCGAGACGCTCCATGAGATGCGCGAGCGCGTGACCGGCATCGCGGGCGCCGAGATCAAGGTCGAGGAGGAGGAGGAAGGACCGCCCACGGGCGCGCCGGTTACGGTCGAGATCATCGGGCGAGAATTCGGGATGCTCGAACAGCTCAGCGCCCAAGCCAAGGCGCTCATCGAGAACGTGCCGAATCTGGTCAATCTGAGCAGCGACCTGGAGGCCGCGAAGCCCGAGCTCATCTTCCGCGTCTCCCGCGATCGGGCCAAGCGCCTGGGCGTGAACACCGCCCGCATCGGCCTGTTCCTCAAGACAGCCGTGCTGGGCACCAAGGTCGGCAGCTTCCGCCAGTTCAACGACGAGTACGACATCACTATCCGCCTGCCGCTCGAGCAGCGGCGGCGCATCGAAGACCTGCTGCGCCTGCGGATCCCGACGGTCACCGGCCGCGGCGTGCCGCTCAGTTCCCTGGGCTACTTCGAGTATGCGTCGGGGTATGGGACGATCTATCGAATCAACGAGAAACGTGCCGTGACGCTAACGGCCGACGTGGATGGCCGCTCCGGCCCGGCCGTGCTCGCGGACGTCCAGGAGCGCCTCTCCCCCGAAGGTCGCGCGCGGCTGATGGAGAGTGACATCGAGGAGGGGAATTGGCAGCGGTTCTGCTCACTTATGGCCGATGGTCGAGGCGAAGCCAGCAGCGGGTATGCGAGCCGTGTTCTCGATGAGCTGGGTAGTGATGCGAGGGAGGCGCTTGGCAAGGGTGCCGGGGGCGACTTCGCCAAGGATGCGAGAAAGACGATCATCGATGGTCTGAACGGAGCTCTGGACGAGCCCGATCTCTACCGAGAGGCGGACTTCGCCGGTGTGGAACTGGGCGAGCAGGCACGCCAATTGCTCGAGCGCGAAAAAGAGGAACTCGGGGAGTCGGAGCTGCGCCGCCTAAATCGGTTGCTGCTCGAGGCGGCCTACCCGACGCTCCTGGCTCATGCGCAACGGCTCGACCTGCCGCCGGGGTACCAGATCCGCTACGCGGGCGAGAAAGAGCACCAGGACGAGGCGTCGGCATTCCTGATGAAGGCGTTCCTGATCGCCCTGCTGCTGATCGTGGGCATCCTCGTCACGCAGTTCAACACGCTGTCGGTGCCGCTGATCATCATGACCACCGTCGCGCTTTCGACGGTGGGCGTCTTGGTCGGACTGCTCATCTTCAACATGCAGTTCATCATCATCATGACCGGCATCGGGGCCATCAGCCTCGCCGGCGTCGTCGTCAACAACGCCATCGTGCTGCTCGACTACACGCGGAAGCTCCAGAAGCGCGGCTTCGACGTAACGGCCGCCGCCGTCCGCGCCGGGCAGACGCGGCTGCGGCCGGTCCTGCTGACGGCCGGGACGACCATCCTCGGCCTGCTCCCGATGGCGACCGGCGTCAGCTTCGACTTCAAGACATTCGAGTTCCTCACGCGGAGCGAGTCGAGCCAGTGGTGGTCGCCGATGGCGATCGCGGTCATCTGCGGGCTGGCGTTTGCGACAATCCTGACGTTGGTGGTGGTGCCGACGCTGTACACGACGCTGTATCGCCTGGCCGCGCGCCTGGGGCTGGGCGGGCTCCACAAGGCCGGCGAAGGGGAAATCGCCCACCGGCCCGAAATGGAAGACTACTGATCCGCCAAGCGCCGTGGCCAGAGGAACGGGATCTCGGGGATTCCAGGATTCCGGGGATTGGTTTGACGGGCTGTTCAGTGTCTCCTTCCGTGAAACCAACCTGCCAGGAGGCAGGTCCCGCAATGCTGTGATCTCATCCCGCCGTTTTCGGCCTCGGTTGACCCTTCGCCTCCGAAGCGCGAGAATCGCCGCGTGACCAAGCTGACGTTCATCCTCGGCTGCACGGCTTGCGGTAAGGGCGCCGTTGGGCGGGCGCTCGCCCAGCGCGTCGGCGGGCAGATCATCAGCGTCGATTCCATGAAGGTCTACCGCCACATGGATATCGGCACGGCCAAGCCGTCTGCGGAAGCGCGGGCACAGGTCCCCCACCACTGCATCGACCTCGTCGAGCCCGGCGAAGGCTTCTCCGTCGCGCAGTACGTGGAGCACGCCGACCGGGCGGTCGCGGCCGTGACGGATGCGGGCGATGTGCCGCTGGCGGTCGGCGGCACCAGCCTGTACATCAAGGCGCTGTCGGAGGGACTGTTTGAGGCCCCGTCGAGCGATCCGAACGTGCGCGCGGCGCTCAAGGCCCGAGCGGCTCAGGACGGCCCCGCCGCGCTGCACGCGGAACTGACGCAAGTCGATCCGGAGGCCGCCGGGCGCATCCATCCGAATGACCAGCGCCGCATCGTCCGCGCGCTGGAGGTCCATGCGACGACGGGCCGACCGATCACCGAGCTTCAGCGGCAGTGGGGCGGAGGCCCGCGCCGCTACGCCTGCGTCTTCCTCGGCCTGCGGCGCGACAAGGCCGACCTGCACCGGCGGATCAACGCCCGCGCGAAACGGATGGCCGAGTTGGGCCTGCGCGACGAGGTCGCCGCCCTGCTCGCCAAGCCCGACGGGCTCTCGATGCAGGCCGCCCAGGCCGTCGGTTACGCGGAGATGATCAGCCATCTCCAGGGACGCTGCACGCTCGACGAGGCGCTCGAGCGGATCAAGATCAACACCCGCCGCTTGGCGAAGAAGCAGCGCACTTGGCACCGCCGCTGGCGGGACGTGGTCTGGTTCGATGTGCCGCCCGACGAGCCGCCGGACCGGACGGCCGAGCGCATGCGCCCGCAAGTTGGACGAGGCTTGGCACCACCGGGCTGAGATGCCCCGCAGCCTGGTCGGGACCTGATGCGTAATCCCGCCGGAAACGGCGAAACTGGGAACGGGAAGCGTCGTTTAATTCGCTGTAAATCGCTTAACTTGTCGAGTAGGTTCAGCGTAGTCCTGACTGACGAAGGGAGCAGCGAATGTTGTCCAAAGAGCAATTGTGCATCAGGATCGTCAGCGTGGTGGCCCTGGCAGGGCTTCTTGCGTGTTCTCCGGACTCCAGCCCCGCCCAGGCCCGGTACCCGTCCGAGGCAATGACGAAGGGCTCCGCCAAACCGTTCCTGTGGGCCGACGTCCGTGACTACGGCGCCAAGGGCGACGGAAAGACGGACGACACGAAGGCGATCCTCAAGGCGGCGGCCCTCAACAAGGCCGGAACGCCTGGCAGCCACCCCAACGGCGGCGTTCTCGTCTATCTGCCGGCCGGAACGTACCTTGTTAGCGACACGGTCATCCACAACTGCGGCATTATGCGGCGGTTCTTCTACGGCGACGGCATGGACAAGACCGTCATCAGGCTCGCCGACAACGCGCCCGGCTTCGGCAACCCGGGCAAGCCCAAGCCCGTTCTGGCCACCCACCCCATCGGCACGAGCCAGAACGGCAATTCCTTCCGTAACTCCGTGTACGATCTGACCGTGGATACGGGCGCGGGCAACCCGGGCGCGCTGGGCATCTACTACAAGAACTGTAACCAGGGCTGCATCGTCAACGTGCACGTCCGCTCCGGTGACCCGAAGGGCGCCGGCTACGCGGGCATCGACGCCTCCCACAAGTGGCCGGGACCGGGACTGTTCAGGAACGTCAAGATCACCGGCTTCGACTACGGCATCCGCTCCTCCTGCAATCAGTACAGCCTGACGTTTAAGAACATCACGCTGGAAGGCCAGCGAAAGGCCGGCATTCTCAACGACGGGCACATGCTGTTCATCCACAAGCTGACCAGCCGCAGTGCCGCACCCGCAATCCAGAGCAGCGGGCGAACCGTGCTCGTCGACGGTCAACTCGCGGGCAAGGGCCCCGCGGCGATCCAGAGCGGCGGCAATCGCGCGATGCTGTACGCCCGCGACGTGAAGACCTCCGGCTATGCGGCGGCCATCAAGCACGACCGCCAGATCGTCCGCGGCCCCGCCGTCGCCGAATACGTTTCGGGCAAGGTGTACAGCCCGTTCGGCAAGGGCGCGGGCTCGTTGCACCTGCCCATCGAGGAATCGCCGGAGATCCCGTGGGACCCGCCAAGCGAGTGGGCGAACGTGAAGGACTTCGGCAAAGCCGGCGGCCAGGGCACCGACGCCTCCGAAGCCATCCAGAAGGCGATTGACTCGGGCGCGACGACTGTGTTCTTCCCGCGCGACCGCTACGCGGTGAACAAGACGGTCATCGTCCGCGGAAAGGTGCGGCGGATCATCGGCATGCAGAGCGTGCTGGAAGCCCCCGACAGCTTCGCCGTGACCGACGAAGAGAACCCATCCGTCTTCAAGGTCGTCGGCGACGGCGAGCCGGTCATCATCGAGCGGCTCGAGGGCGGCATGGGCAAAGGCAAGCGCTGGTTCCTGGAGCACGCCGCCGACCGCGACGTCGTTCTTGCGCACTCCGGCGGGCGGGCCAGCGGCATTCGCCTGACCGGCAAGGGCAACCTGTTCCTCGAGGACCACTGCGGCCCGCCCCTCGTCCTCAACGGGCAGAAGGTATGGGCGTGGCAACACAACCCCGAGGGGCATGGCGTCACGCGGATCGTCAATCGCGGCGGGCGTTACTGGTGCGTTGGGCTCAAGACCGAGGGTCCCGGCATCATCGCCCAGACGACCGACGACGGCGCAACGGAGATCCTGGGCGCTTACATCTACCCCTACAACGGCACGGGCGGCGCGCCGGCGTTCGTCAACGACAACTCGCAGATGTCCGTCGCGATCTGGATCAACTCCGGAGCGACGTACAAGGAGCACGTGAAGGAGACGCGCAACGGCGTCACGCGCGCCCTGACACCCGCCCATCTCGGCGGCAAGGGACGATACGGAACACTGTACACCAGCAAGTAGCGGTTCGCCGAACGGCGGCAGCGCCAGACAAGGAGATCCAGGTATGCGGAGCACTGCAGTTACCGTGACGGCAAGCGTGGTGTTGGCCCTTTCGCTCCCCGAGAGGGCCCCGGCCGCGGACTACACGCTCCCGCCGGGCGGCTGGACGGTGAACGTTCGGGATTTCGGCGCCAAAGGCGACGGCAAGACGGACGACACGGCTGCGATCACTAAGGCCTTCCGTACAGGCAATAAGAGCCGCGGCAAGTTCGTCGTGTACTTCCCCAACGGCACGTACCTCGTCAGCGGCGTGAATACCTCGTACCGCAACGACCTGCTGCACGCGACGCTCAGCTTCGCCGGGCGGAAGGATCCGACAGTCGTCGTCGGCGAGAGCCGGGAAAAGACGATCATCAAGCTTCGCGATAGCGACCCGAAGTTCCAGAACCACTCGTATCCCGTGCTGACCGTCGGCCGTGCCGGGCCCAGCGATTTCGGCCACGGGGTGTATAGCATCACGGTCGATGTGGGCGCAGGGAACCCGGGCGCCACCGGCCTGCAGTATCACACGTCCAACAACGGGTCTGTAGTGAACGTTCGCGTGGTTTCGAGCGATCCCGAGGGCGCGGGCAAGCACGGCTTTGATTTCGGCGCACCGAACCCCGGGCCGGCGCTGGCCCAGCACATCGAGGCCGAGGGCTTCGACATCGGCATCCGCATGCAGTTCAAGGGCTTCAACATGGTGATGGAGCACGTCTCGCTCAAGCACCAGCGGAAATTCGGCGTCTACAGCGATGACCTTCCGTTCGCCATCCGGGGCCTCACGAGTGTCAACAGCGTGCCCGTGGTGCACGTCGCCACGCCGCTCAACTACGCCTGCCTCATCGAGGGCAAGCTCGTCGGCGAGAACGTGCCCGAGGGCATCGCCGCCATCGAAAGCCCCAACGGCGCCGCTCTGTTCGTCCGCGACATGGAGATCACCGGCTATGGGACCGCCATCCGCGCGACGGCCGGGCAGACCACGCGATACGTGCCCGCCGGGAAGATCAGCGAGTTCGCCTCGCACCCGCCCGTCACGGCCGCGCCGGCGTCGGCTCGGACCTCGCTGAGCCTGCCCATCGAGGACGCTCCGAAGCTTCCCTGGCCGAAGCCGGACGAGTGGGTGAGCGTAACGAAGTTCGGCGCCGTCTCGGGCGACAAGCAGGACGATTCGTCCGCCCTGCAGAAGGCCATCGACTCCGGGGCAGTCGATCTCTACTTCCCCAACGGCGAGTACAACCTGAGCGGCACGATCCACGTCCGCGGCAAGGTGCGGCGCATCCACGGCATGAGTTCGCGCTGGGAGATGAGAAACACAGGCAGCAAGCCGCTATTCAAGATCGAGGACGGTGAGAGCCCCGTGGTTGTCATCGAGCGATGGAAACCGCAGCCCAACGCAAACGACGGCGTCTTCATCGACCAGGCCTCCAAGCGAACACTGGTCCTCCGCCACGGGGTATTCAACAACTACGTCAACTCCGTCCGGGGCGGGAAGGTCTTCATTGAGGACATGACCGGCAAGGGCCGCGTGTTCGAAGGCCAGAGGGTCTGGATCCGCCAGCTCAACCCCGAGGGCCGCGGCCACGGGCCGGCCAACATCATCAACCGCGGCGGCGACCTGTGGATGCTGGGCATCAAGACCGAGGGCGAGCGAACGGCCATCGAGACGACCGACGGCGGGCGGACGGAACTGCTGGGCGTGAACCTGTACCCGCACCAGGGCGTCCACGGCACGCCGGCGTTCATCTGCAAGGACTCGCAGGTATCGCTGAGCTACTCGATGGACAACGGCTGGACCAGCCCCGACGCGGGCTATGAGGAGCATCTGCGGTTGATCGAGAACGGCAGGACGACCTCCGTCTGGCGCGGCGACCTCTACAAGCGCGGCGGCTACCTCGACCGGCGCGGCGGGGCCTTCGTGCCCCTGCTGGTACACCGAAAGGCGGACCCAGCCCCCGCGGCGGCCGCACAGCCGCCGGTGCCGACGGGCCATACGCGCGGCGGGCTGGGCCGAACCGCCCACTTCGACAGCAAGGCGCCCCGCGGCCAGATGAAGCTGCTCTGGTCCGTCAACACCGACCGCAACAACGGCCCGCCCGTTGTCGCGGGCGGCACCTGTTACTTCGGCGACAAGATGGGCAGCTTCTGGGCGGTGGACGCCAAAACGGGCAAGAGGAAGTGGAGTGTGAAGCCCGACGAATACACCGGCTCGCGCGGCCCGCACCCCGCCGTGGGGCACGGCAAGGTGTTCTACGGCACGTGGGGCGCCATGAACGCCCGCGACGCGAAGACCGGCCGGCTGATCTGGCAGTTCCGCACGGACGGCGGCACGTGGTTCGGGCCGGCCGTAACGGGGGACCTGGTGGTCTTCACCAGCGCCGAGGGCATGATCTACGGCGTCGACGCCGAGACGGGCCTGGAGCGATGGTGGCTTCGTACGCCGTCGGCCATCGCGTCGGACGTCGCCGCCGCGGACGGCATCGGCTACGTCGGCCTGAGGCGGGGCCTGATCGCCTTCGAGGTAGCGACGGGCAGGGAGCTCTGGCAGGTCAAGACCGGCGCGAGCGTCCCGTTCCCGGTGGTGTCGGACGGCGTGCTGTACGTGGCCGGCGACGAGCTGCGGGCTCTGGACGCCAAGGCCGGCGAGCTGCGATGGAAGCAGGACTACTTCGACGAGCAGGCGGTGCGGATCGCCGTAGCGGACGACGAGATCTACTTCGGCGGCCCGCGCGTCCACGGCATCTACGTCCTCGAAGCCGAGACCGGTGAACTCAAGGGCGACCCCATCCGCTTCGACGACCACGGCAACCGCGGGCGCGGCACCGCGATGATGGCCGGCCCGGCCGTCGCGGACGGCGTGCTGTACTACCTGCAGTACGGCAACTGGCCCACGGTCCTCGTCGATCTCAAGACGCGAACGAAGCTCTACGAGGGCTCCCCTGGCGGCGGCTTCGGCTCGGAGCCGTTCCTCGCCGACGGCATCCTGTACTTCAGCGAACGCGGCGCCGTCGGGGCATATCGCTAGACCGGCAGGAGGATCGCAATGATCATCAGAACGCTCGCATCCACGGCGATGTTGGCGGGGCTGCTTGCGGCGGCCCAGGCGTCGGCCGATCAGGCGGCGGTAGCCGCGGACTCGCCCGCCTACGCGTCCGCGACGGCACACGACCCGCATTTCGGGGACAAGGCGGTCTGGCCGTGGCTGACCGGCAAAGAGGCGTACGCCAAGCAGGAATGGCCGAAGGCCCGTGTGCTCGTCTGGTCGGGCGGGGACGGCAAGTTCGAGGACGCCTCGCGCTGGCTGGAAGATGGCAGACCGGCAAAGGCGCCGCCCGACCGCGAGACTGACTGCGTCCTGCCGGCGGCCGACAGCCGCTATACCGTCAAGGGCAAGACTGACTGCCGCCACCTGACGATCGGGCGCAACGCCAAGCTTCACGTGCCGATCCGCTCGCTGAAGGTCTGGGGCAACCTGTGGGCCAAACGGGGCGGCGGGTTCGTCCGGATCGTTCCGGTCGGTGATCGGAATACGTTCTTCCGCAAGGACGTGGCAGGAGGCTACGAACTGCCGAAGCATTCGGGACTCGGCAACCGGGCGGCGTTCCCGCACAACATTCACAGCAAGATGCCGGTCGCGAAGTACCGCGGGGCGTCGGTCGAGTTTCTGGGCCATATGGGCGTCGATGACGAGCTGTACGTGGTCGCGGGCAAGATGGTCATCGGCCCCGACAGCGAGTTCCGGTTCAACGGCGCGACCGGCAACGGGACGTTCGAGGTTTTCGACGGGGCGACACTGGAGCTTCAGGACGGGGCCGTGCTCGCCAACCACATGAAGTCCAAGCATATCTACAACGTCACGCTCTGGCCCGGAGCGCGGCTGCAGGCCGGCTCGCCCGAGCGCCCCATCACGCGCGACGTACATATCCGGACGCAGCCCTGGCCCGAGCGCGAGGTCCACGGGCTCTACTGCGCCAAGGGCGCGAGCATGCGGGTGTACAGCGCCGATCCGGAGAAGGCCCGGCTGGTGCTGGAGTCGCGCCTTCCGGGCGTGGACCTGAAGTCCGCCGGCGGCATCGGCCTGGACCTCGCCGGCGACGTGAAGCTCGACGGCGTGCTGTTCGACCAGGTAGGCCCAAGGGGAATTCGGCTGACCGACCCCGCTATGCGCAAGCAGTGGCAGAATGTGTTCTTCGGCGAGCACTGCGGCGGCAAGCCGGACGGTCTGTTCGGCAAGGTGTCGGCCGGCACGCACAAGTACCGCCGCAAGGCCCACAAATTCCGGCTGTACATCCGCCCTTCTCTCCAGGACATGGAGGAGTTCGAGGAGGAGGCAGATTGACAGTCGCCAATTGGCGACTGACAATTCACGGACGGACATGAGCGTCGGATCCACCATCATCAGCATCGGCACGCTTTCGCGCAACCGCCTGTGGGGCGAGGCCGCGGCCGCGCGCACCGCCCACGCGACGACCACGCTCGTCCGCGACGGCGAGCGGGCGATCCTGGTGGACCCCTCGCTGCCGGCGCAGGCTCTGGCCGCCCGCTTCAACGAGCGGACGGGCGAGGGGCTCGCCGATGTCACGGACGTTTTCTGCACGACGCTTCGCCCGGTGCACCGCCGCGCCCTGGAGGCGTTCCCAAAGGCACGCTGGTGGACTCACGAGACCGAACTCGAGATGTATCGCTCGCACCTGATGTCTCTGGCGGACTCGGCCGAGCGTCTGGACGAAGAGGCAACGGCCGCCGTTGAGGCGGACTTGAAGCTGCTTGACCGCTTCCGGGCGGCGCCCGACAAGCTCGGGGAGCAGACGCACTTGTTCCCCCTGCCGGGGGCGTCGGTGGGGTCCGCGGGCCTCCTGCTGACACCACCCGCGAAGACCCTGGTGGTTGCGGGTGACGCCGCGGTGACGGCCGAGCATGTCTTGAGGGGACAGGTTTGGGAAGGCTGCGCCGATGCGGAAGCGGCCCTGAAGAGCCTCCAGGACATGCTTGAGATCGCCGACGCAATCATCCCCGGCCACGACAACCTGATGTTCGCGCCGCGCAACTGGCTCTGACACCCCTTACGTGGAACGCCCGGGCGCTGTAGAATCCGTTCCGCCACCCTCCATGGACGACGAAGGCGAACAACCCGGCGATGAACCCGGCCCAGCCCCCGGCGACCTCCGCAGGAGGCGGGCGTGATGGCCATCGCGTCTGTCGCCACACACGCCTGGGAGCTCCTCCTCATGGGGCTCCTGCTGCTGTGCTCCGGGTTTTTCAGCGGGACGGAGACGGCGCTGTTCAACCTGTCGCGCGGGCAGCTGCACCGCCTGCAACACAGTCGTCACGGCGCGGGGCGCCTCGTCGCCTCCCTGATGGCCCGGCCCCGCCGCATCCTCAACACGCTGCTGCTGGGCAACATGATCGTCAACGTGGCCTTTGCCGGCACGTCGGCAATGGTGGTGCTGGCGATGGAGCAGTCCGGCGTATCTGCCTGGGCCGTCGGCGCGGCCGCCCTGGCGTCGCTGCTCGGCCTCATTCTCATTGGCGAGGTCGCACCGAAGATGCTCGCCTATGCGGTCGGCGAGCGATGGGCGCTCGTCGCCGCCCGTATCTTGGCCGTCATCGAGCGCATATTCGCGCCGCCGCTGTGGGTGTTCGAGGGGCTGTTCATCACCCCCCTGGCCCGGATGATCGCGCCGCGCAAACGGGCGCGCCTGGCAGTAACGCCGGACGAACTGGCGGCCGTCATCGACCTATCCGCCAAGCGCGGCATCATTGACCGCGACGTCAACGCCGTGCTGCAGGAGATCGTCACGCTGTCGGACCTGCGGGTCAGCGACACGATGGTGCCGCGGGTGGACGTTGTGGCCTACAGCGTGGATGCCCCGGCGGAGGGGCTGATGGACCTGTTCCGCAGGACGCACCTGCGCCGCATCCCCGTGTACGAGGGCAACCTGGACAGAATTCTTGGGGTGGTGCACGCCAAGCGCCTGTTGTTGGGGCCGGGCCAACCGCTGAGGCAGTTGGTCGCCAAGGTGCCCTTCGTGCCCGAAACGGCCAACCTGGAGCGCGTGCTCCTGCAACTCCGCGTGAAGCGGTCCCAGTTGGCGATCGTCGTGGACGAATACGGAGGCACGGCCGGTCTTATCACGCTGGAGGACGTCATCGAGGAGATCGTCGGCGACATCCGCGACCCGCTGGAGAAGCCCACGGGCCCGGCCGTCGAACAGCTCGGCGAGCGCCAGTACCGCATCGACGGCGATCTCGCCATCCACGAATGGGCGGAGGCATTCAAGATCGACCTGTCGGGACAACGGATCAGCACGCTGGGGGGGTTCGTCACATCGCTGCTGGGGCGCATACCGCGTGAGGGCGACCGCGCGGAGTACAGCAACCTTCGTTTCGTGGTGGAGTCGATGCGCGGGCGGCGCGTCGGCAAGCTGCGGGTCGAACTCCACGAGGAGCCCCGCCCGTCCGAGGGGAACGAGGCATGATCGCCGAATCCCCGCTTCTGGGCTTCATCGTCTGGCCGTTGGCCATGGTCGTCGCCATCGCCTTCGACAGTCTGTTCTGCGGACTGGAGACGGGCATCTACGTGATGAATAAGGTCCGGCTGGACCTGCACGCCGACGCCGGACGCCGCCCGGCCGTGGTACTCAAACGTCTTCTCGGCGACGCCCCTAACCTGCTGGCCGTGCTGCTGATCGGGACGAACCTGTGCCGCTACACCGCCACGTTCGCCATCGCGGCGATGTTCGCGATGGCGGGGTATGTCGAGAACGCCAAGTTGCTGACGACCGCCGTGGCGACCCCCCTGCTGTTTGTTGCCTCGGACAGCGTGCCGAAGGTGGTCTTCCAACGTCTTGGGGCCGCTGGCGTGTACCGCTTCACGTGGCTGCTGCGAGGGGCGGACGTGTTTTTCCGGTTGACCGGGATCTCCGTGCTCGTCAAGGCCATCGCCGGCGCGCTGACGCACTTGAGCCGGTCGGCGCGATCAGCGCGCGAGCCGTTCGCGACGCCCCATCTGGCCGCCATCGTCGCGGAGGGGCAGGCTTCGGGCACGCTGACGCACTTCCAGTCCGCCATGGCGGACCGCGTCGCCCGGCTGGGCGAAGTCACGCTCCAGAATGTGATGGTGCCGATGCACAAAGCCGCCACCGCCGGGCGAGACGTCACCCGCGAGCAACTGATGCGGCTCATCGCCCGGCACAGCTACTCCCGCGTTCCCCTGCTCGACGAGGCCAGGCAGGTCGTCGGGATCATCGACGTGTACCATGTGCTCATCTCAGGGGACGCCGCGGATCCGGCCGAGAAGATGCGCCCCCCGCTGGTCCTGCCCTCCGACCTGAATGTCACCGACGCATTGTACCGCATGCAGCGGAAGGGCGAAGTGATGGCCACCGTCGAGTCCGGCGGGCGACACGTGGGGCTGGTCACGATGAAGGATCTCGTCGAAGAGATCGTCGGCGACCTGGAGGCCTGGTAGGCCCGGAACGCGGGTGTCGAGTCGCGAACCGCAGTCTTCTAACCGCGGCCCCCTACGACCTCGAAGGCCGGAGCGCCTACTCCAGCGAATCGACGATCGCCCGGCAGATCGCGTCCTGAAGCTTCTTGGCGACCCACGCCTTTCCGGCGGGCACTTCATTGGCCATGACGCTGAAGGCGACCTTCGGGACGCCCGATCCGTCCACCACGTAGCCCGACAGGCAGCACACGCCCAGGATGTAGCCGGTCTTCGCACGCACCCGCCGGCGGTAGTTCGCCTTCGTCATCCGCCGGGCCAGCGTGCCGTCGACACCGGAAACGGGCAAGGCGTCGAGCAGCACGTCGCGATCTTCTCGCGCGGCAACGCCGACCAGCGCCCTGACGATGGCGGCCGGCGAGGCCCGATTCCTGCGCGACAACCCGCTGCCGTCGGCTGCGGACATCTGTCCTGCCGCGACCTCGAACGTCTGCGCGAGCGACCCTTGCAGGATGGCCGCGCTGCCGCCCCACGTGCCGTCCCCGGCGCGCAGCAGCATGCACTCCGCGGCCATGTTCAGGCTCCGTTTGAGCGCCCGCCTCATCACGTCCGCAAGGGACGTCCGCGATTCGGCCAGGGGCGTCATTGCGGCCGAAGCCGGGATCGGCCCCATGACGCGGAGGGCGCCGCCCAGCGCCACGTCAGCCTTCGCCAGGCGGTCGGCAAACACCCGCCCCAGCAGCATCGGCGGGTCGTTGACGGGCACCGACAGCGGCCACGTGCCCTTCGCCGTCGCCGTCCCCCTCAGCGTCGCCACGGCATCGCCCTCACTCAGACGCAGCGACCAGAGGTTCTGCTTGCCGATCTTGACCCGGTTGACGACGCGGATTCCCTCCGCGCCGGGCACAAGCTTCGGCCGGGTTCGCGCCGGATCGGCCCCGAACGACACATCGATGCAGTTGTTGTGGAAGTTCAGGGCCGCCACGGGCGCCGCGTATGCACGATGGTGCTGGTTCGTCGGCCAATCCGGATGGCGGTAGGACTCCAGCTTCGCCGGAGCGCTCAGGACCAGATCGCCGGCGATGCGGTCGCCGAAGGCCCGCTTCGCGGCCTTCGCCCAGGCGTCCAGGTCCGCGTACACACCATCGCCGTCTTCCTCGGCCAGCTTCGGATCGCCCAGAGCCGGGTCGTAGGCCCCCACCACAACCAGGTCTTCGCCGCGACGGTAGCATGTGGTCTTGAACTCGTAGCCGCCA